>OGWM01000015.1_pt1 | contig 23756 bp, 31 predicted proteins | sample 1576041 | NCBI WGS metagenome assembly OGWM01 (sample SAMN07581538, study PRJEB24739) | freshwater metagenome | place: Singapore | collected 2015-01
TTTTCAAGCAGAAGACGGCATACGAGATCATAGCCGGTGACTGGAGTTCAGACGTGTGCTCTTCCGATCTGTTTCCCAGTCACGATACCAACCAAGCGATATGAACATTACCAATAGCATTAGTTTTTCGCAAAGTTTTCAGTTCATTGACACCGTTCTCAATCGATGCTAAAACTCTATCTACAATGCCTTGAGTCCCATCACCATCAATCTTGCCGAGTTGTAAATCACCTGCAAGCCAATGAAATGTTTTATCGCCTTCAGATTTTGTAGGTTTGATTTTCCTAGAATTTATAAGTTTTAGAATGTCATCAAGATTCGCTGTTCCAGCAGGTGCAATCGCAAACCGATAAGAATGCAACCATTCGCCATCTTCACGCTGCTGCCATTTCGAAGTTCGAATAGTCCCGACAATCTTTACTTCTCTAGGGTCATAACCGAACATCTCAAGTAGTTCATCATAACTTGGGGCAGCAGGTAAAGGTTCAGTTTGAATGTAGCCTTGAGTCCCATCAAACTCAGTTGCTCGAATAAATGGGGCATTAGGTTTAGGTTCAACAGTCGTAGGTATGTTGAGTAAATCCTTCAAATCACCCATTAGAGATTCCTACGAATCTTACTAATAGTGCTGTTAGAAACAGGATAACCGAGTTTAGTTAGTTGTCTTGCAAGACTATGAGCAGAAAAATCTTTTTCATTCTTCAAGCAATCCAATAACCATTGATAGTCTTCAACATCAAGTTGCAGTTCCATCTCCTGCAACCAACTACGATTCGCTGACTGTTTAGGTTGAGCAACCAGTAAATCCTTGAGTGCCATAATTTCTCTTTTCTAAGATTGTTTCATCAATCTCGATAAGACACTACCACATACATAGCATTTTCCATACTATTTTGCAGATAAAATTTGTTTCACTTCACGAACCTGAGATGGTCGCCACACATAAGTTTCCATACCTGCATTCTGCAAAACATCTAACCACTCTTTTTGAGCATCAGACAAAACACCAGTTTCTTTTTTCAACTCAGCGAACAAAACTCTTTTCCCTTTGACCATAACTAAATCAGGGAATCCTGCAACAACTCTTTGAATTCTGCCATTTATAGGTTTGTTATCAGGTGCATGATAATACTTCCAACCATAAGAAACAGCAATTTTATGAACTTGATTCTGCCACTCACGCTCAGAAATACTACGATAAGCCTTCTCTAGAATCGTAAGTCTAGTTGCCATTATTTCTTAGGCAACCCATTCCACTCATTAGGAATAAATGCCATAGACCCTTCAGGTGCAGACTCGCATTCTTGTCTGACTTTTTCAAAAAAATCTAGATTCTCTTCAGTCAATGGCAGTCCCGACAAATCTATCGGCAGACCTTTGACAGCAGTTGCATATAATTTGATTGCATCATCACCAGAAATAGCCATTATTGATTACCTTTCGCTTTGAATTCTTGCCATTTAGCATCGTCAAGAACAGCAAATGACCCATCAGCGTTCAATGTTCCGATATGATTCGACTTAGAACCAAAAGGCACATTACTATCCCATAAATCTAATTTATCAAACAATCCGTTTTTACTAATAGCATCAACAAATGTATCGCTAACTGAAGCGTGAGTTGCAGCAACAATTGAAGGTGGCACGAATCTTCTTTCGCCTGAACCCAAACTTCGCTCAAAACTTCTAGAAATAGCGACATCAGTTGGAACAGTCAAATAAATACCATGAACTGCATAACCAGCAGATTTCGCTTCATTGATTTTACCAGTCAATTTATTGATAGATGAATCACCAGTTCCATCTAGAACAACATCTTGATTGAGAGAAAACGCTTTTGATTGAATGTCTTTAGCGAGTAAAGATGACTCTTCATGAGCAAATGATGCACCATTGAAGAAATCGCTATTGTCATCGCTCATTCTCATACGCTCAAATTCTGGCAACTCACCTTTAACATCATCAGCATTTATTTGAACTGCTTGAGTCTTATCAGGGACAGTAATAGAACCTGACTTGATAGCAGAACTCTTACCTGATGCAGGACCACCACCAAGCATATAGAATGTCGAATTTTCTTGCGATGGGATTCCTGCTGTCGCTTTTGCAATAATTTCATCGTGCAACGCTTGGCGTTCAGCAGTAAGTTTATAACCACCTTGACCATCTGATTCTAAATGATGCCACAAAGAATGTTCAGGAGTTAGTTCAACACCTTTATAAGTCAAAACTTCAGGGATAGGTGGTTTCGCTTTATAGCCACCAGTTGCATCAGGATTGATAATACGACCTTTAGCATCTCTACGCATACCTAAGTTAGTCTTACCAGAATCCATCAACTTTTTTCGTTCAATTGCAACTTTTCTGTATGCTGCTGCTCGACCACCACCAGCGTGGAATGACTGGTCATGTCTTCCCTGAAGATGCTTTTCTAACTCAACATGAGTTTCAATGTTCGAATCAATCATGCCAGTATATTCAGCGACATTTATCTCATAAGAATCAGCGAAACTATCGCCCACAATCGCTCTTAGTTGCCATTGCCACTTCGAATGCATGTCTAAACGCTCTGCAATAAAGTTAGCGATTCCCTGTTCATTTATGTAAGTTGCAATACAAAACGCTTTAGTCAAACATGCTCGCAACTGTTCATTAGCGACATAAAGAATCTGACTCATAATCTCAGGGTCATTAGTTTCAGGGATTTCCATTTGAGCAATTCTGCCCATGTAATCAACTAAAGCAACAGGTGCATCGAAGTTTAGTTTTCTAATACTCTCAGCAGTTGGGTCGATTGAACTCAAAGCATCTTCATAAATCTCTTCAAACAAATCGTGGAACTGTTGAAAATTGATTCCCATAACATTCCAATGGAAACCCCATGCAAGAAAATTGAATGCAACTATGTCTGCAAGAACATCAGTCAGTTCAGATGCTAAACCTTCTTTAGTTGGTTCGCTAATGTATTGTGCATGTTTAGCAAGATTGAAACCATCAACAAAATCTTTAGGAATAATAAATTTTACACTCTTCTGAATGTGCTTGATTCGATTGATTTCTGCTTCACGCTTCTTAGCATCTTCTTCAGTATCAAAACTACCGAGATGCTTAGAACCGTCATGAGAATAAAGTTCATACTTGCCGTTCTCATGGCGAATCATTTTAGTAAAACTTACTTTGCCAGTAGGGTCATAATCTTCTTTAGAGAACTCGACTTCAGCACGATTCGCATTACCACCAATACTCAAACCACGAATCTCACCTGCCTTGATAAGTTCCCAAGCCCAAGGTTGCCAGATAATACCTAGAAACGGAGTTCCAGCAGGGAATGTGTATTCAGTATCGCCATCAGGGTGCTTGACTGGGACAGAAACTTCATACGGCCATGTTGCACCTTCGACCCATTGACCTGCAACAATGTCGGTGTTGTGTTGTAGTCTGATGTCCCTATCATCTTGTGCTAAATACTTCCAAAATGCATGTTGAACTTCTTTAGCATCAGTCCATTCACCGTGAGCATCAAGTGAATCTGGGACATACCAAGGCGAAAATGTATAACGCTCTTCATCGCTCGTCGATTTTGAGATTGGATTGAAAACTCTAGGCTTAGGTTTCTTACGCCAATCAGTTGTCGGGACATGGGAAGCATCTACTGTCGGACTGTCTTTAGTTATGTTCAAAATCTGCATGCCTTCGTCATCGAATTCAATGACAACAGTATCTGCACCTTGAATCGCCAAGTCTTCGACAACTGCTCTGAGTTCAGGATTGTCTTTGACTCGCTCTAGTGCTTCAGAGATAGAAAATTCTTGTTTCATCTGAGTTCCCAATAAATAATAACTTTACATTTATCATGCCAGAACATGCAGTCTGCCTGTCAAAGACACACCGAAATACTTAGGCTCGACTATGCAACTGTTTGTATTCTTGGAATGCTCGCCAATCAGCAGTCAATTCTTGATATTCTTCATCTGACAGTTCAAGATGCTTACCACTATGAACAGCGACAACAGGGTTCGCTAGACTCAATGCAGAATACTTGTAGATAACTCTTTTATCTTCAGTTATGTAATGTTCAGGGTCAATCTCAGCGAGTAGAACATCGCCTGTTTTATAATTCAAATCTAAAAAAATCATTGATTCCTTTCCCAAGGTATGTTGTATTCTTGCAATATGTCAGTTATTGACAATGCACCATACGCTTTTTGTTTCTCGCTACCATTATGAAAAATTACTTTTTCAATGTCATCTAATTTTACACCATCATGAACTTGTGCTTCAATATAATTACTGGTCTGAAAATTGTATGAAGAAAAATAATTCTTACCCTTATTCTCAGGCTGTCTGTTGAACCTGACAACTGAATTACCAACATTAGCGTTGTCATAACAACGAGCAAACTTACCACCCAAAGGCGTAGGTTTCTGCCAAGTATCTAAACTATCGCCAACAGTAAAAGTCGCTCTAGATTTTACAGAATCTTTTAGGACAACTTGAACATTGCCGTATAACATTGTTTGAGCATCTGTCGCATGAATGTCTTTATCGAAAACTGCACCATAGACAGGTCGCATGTCAGGGTCTGTTTTACCTTCATCGTAATCAAACGCTGCTTTTTCATACATACTTCGCTGTTTGTAGTAATACTCGCCTTTAGTTTCTGGGTCATCAAATAAAGTTTGAAAACCACCTTCGCCAACGATGTTCGCTAATGCATCAGTATTAACTAAAACTGAAATGGGATTGTCTTGAATGTATTTACTTGCAGAATCTTGTAGAGCATCGAATCCTGCAAAGAAAATTGGGTCTTCCATGCTTTGATTTCTAAAAGATGCTCGCATCAATCCTTCACCGATGTCTTCGTCATCGAAAGGATAATAAGAATAGTCATTTAGAGATTCCATTGTTGTGGTGAATTCGTGAGAATCTTTGACTATACCATCGAACTTAGATAAGTCTGCATGACCGATTTTTTCTGGACCACCATGTCCATGACCGTGAGTTGATTGGTCGTGCTTGCCAGCAAGATGTTTAGTTAGTTCGTCTTTAGGTAGAGAATCCCAGATAGCACTAGCGAATGCATCGATTTCTTCGTCTGTCATTTCAGCGAGATTAGACAGTTTGAAGACATTTATTTCATCAGTCATTTCCAGTTCCACCTGTTTCGATTTCATCTAATTTTACTACATCCCAGATAGAAATTTGATTATTTTTTTTACCTAGTTCGATTGCATTTCTTCTACTCATAATGTTCATAGAAACATCTAAATACACTTTATGATTCTTTTTGTTATGCCAAATACCGAGATAATCTTTACCAGTTCCTAACTCAGTCTTATGTTCCTTCAAATAATCAGCGAGAATCTTCTTGCCCTTATTTGCATCAAAAAAATCTTTATCTGCAACGATTTTAGACATACCCTTACGACTGACCATATAACCTTTGACAGGTTCGCTACCATCTCGCATACGAACCGACAAACCACCTTTAGCACGAACTCTATCTAAAACACTTCGAGTCAATTTATTGCTAACACTAGAACCTGCACGATTCCCATGTTCAGACTGGTCATGCTGACCTGCAAGATGCTTCTCTAAACTCTTCGGTCTAGGGTTAATAAAATAAGGTTTAGATAAAAACTTTTGCAACTCTTCAGACAAATCAGAAACAGATTTAGCAGTTTCAATCTCAACAGCCCAATCAAAACCTTTATCTAAAGGGACTTTATAATCATTGAATAATCTGGCTGCTCGCCTACTCAGTTCAGGGTTTGCCATTGATTGCAACCTTTCCCCTATTCAGAATAATCGTATAGTATTCATTCTTATCAGTCAAAGGAACTTTGAATCTAACTGCATCAACACCCGACATGATAGCAACATTAGTCCAATCAGAATCATTATATAAACGCCATTCAACTTCCTGATATTGCTGTGGATTAGCACCACGCTTTTCATAGTTATCCATAAAGTTTTCTGTCTGTCGATTAGCCCAATCTCTCATTTCAGGCACTTCTTCAAAACTCAAAACATTAGCATCAGGCAACAACTTCATTTCCATAGTTCGAGATGCAATAACATCAGGATTGTTTTCATGGTCGCCAGCATAGTATTCAGTAGTTTCTTTTAGATTAGTTGCATAAGTCCCATTGCCGAATGACCCTTCACCAGCGTATTGAACTAAAGAATCTTTATAATCTGCAACTTGTGATTCATCGCCAACTGCACGATAAATAGTTTCGCCTTCAAGTGCATCAAAATCTGCTTGACTCATGACAGTAGGTTTCCCATTGAACCCTGCTGCTTCAAGAAAAACTGCTTGAGTCGCATTCCCCCTATCAAAACCTTCTTCTTCCATAGAATCAATAGATGCGAATAAACCGTCCATGTGAGAATACCAGTTATTGAAACCTGCTTTTATAGGTCCTTTGCGACCATGTGCTGATTGGTCATGCTGACCTTGCAAATGTTTTTCTAAACCCTTTGTAGTTGAAGCGAAATTCTCGCCGTCTTTAGATAAATCTGTTGAATGAAAAATTGGTTCAGGTGAATTCAATCTGGCATATTCAAGCATTGCTGTTGCGATGCCTTGACCTTGTGAATCTTTATCAACAACAACAGAAGCAATAACAGAATACTTTTTTTCTTCATCATTATTATAAAAATACATTCTTTTCGTGTCTATGCTACCAACCCACCCAACTTTTTCTCGCATCGCTTTTACTGTTTGACTTCGCCATTCTTTTTTATCTGTTTTTGTTGTAGTTGATTCATAGACAAGATAAACCTTAGTGCCATCTTTTAGCGTATAAACGCCTTCTCGTTTTACATTTGTTTCAACCATACTTGAACCATGTTGAATAACTTTAGTTTCTGGTGCATCACCTGCATAAATTCTTGATGCAACTTCCTGAGCCTTAGCCGATAACCCAACATGTGGCAATGAACTTGAAACTAAATTGTATTTACTAACCATTGGATTATCAGGCAGTTTCAATGGGGTCAATGAACTATGTTCAACATGATGTCCATGAGTTGATTGGTCGTGCTTGCCAGCAAGATGTTTTTCAAAATGATGAATTTCATCTAGTTCATTATAATCAACGCTAAATCTATTCATCAATTATTTCCACATCAATAAATTTGCCATACTCATTTGTTTCAACGCTAACAACCTTGAATGGAGTGCTTCTAGGCAAGATAATTTCTTTTTCAGACTTTTTACCAATCCCGAACAAGGTAGGAACAAAAACTTTTTGACCTTTAGGGATAGTCATTCGTAAAGTTGTTCTTGTTGTTCCATACGGACTAAAACCGTCAGCGATTTTTTTATCTAAACTGACACTACTAAATCCTTTGTCAGAATAAATTTTTCCTATTTCTAAAGTATTCCCGTAATCTTCTGGAATGCCCCGAAATACTTGAATTGGCTCAGATAGAGTTGGCGATAAATTCATCGCCTTATCTAAATCATCACGCATTCTAATAAAATCAGGGTTATCTTGAGATACTACTATATGATTAGCGTTTCTTGGACCACGCAATCCATTATTTACAAACCCATAATCAGTTGAGCAATAGGCTTTTATTGTGGAACTAAGTTCAGGATTATTTTCTTTAGTAAAATGAGTTTTAGTAAGGGGTATTTCATCTACTGTTTTGACTATCTTTGGTTGAACAAATGCTGTGTTGTTCTTACTGCCAGCGTGAGTCGATTGGTCATGTTTCCCTGCTAAATGCTTTTCAACACCTTTAGTAGTTCTAGCAAATTCTTCACCCATACCACTCAAACTTGAAGAATGATAAATTGGTTCAGGAGATTCACGCCTAGCGAATTCAAGCATCGCAGTCGCAAGACCCTTATTACGAAAATCATTTTCAACTTGAACATAACTAACTATTGAATAACCTAATGGCTTGTCATCATAAAAAATTTCGTTATAGTCAATGCCAGCAGGTTGAGTTGCTTCACCCACACTAGCAACATATAGATAGGCATCATCATTAGCGATAGAAACTTTTTGTTGTAATCGCCAACCACCTTCATCGTCTTTATAATCTAAACGCTCATAATTCAAATCGTATGTTTCGCCATCTTCAGTCGTATAAGTCGCTGAAGTTCTAGTTGTAGTAGTCGTATTGTCAGAAGTTATGATGGGTTTTCCACTAGGACTAATTCTCGCTGCAATTTCTTGTGCTTTATTAGATAAACCGACATAAGGTTTAGTTGATGAAACTAGATTGTATTCGCCTATTCTGTCATCGTCAGTTGGAACATGCATAGGCGTATGAGTTTTGCCGTCAGTCGAATGTCCGTGAGTGCTTTGGTCATGTTTGCCAGCCAAATGCTTACTAACATTCGATTTCAAATACAGTTGTAAATCTTCAGGTAATTCTGTTATTTCACTTTTACCCTGAGCAGCATTAGCCCAATCAAACATTTGTTTATAAGTGGGTGGATTTTGATTGAAAACAGATGCTAGTAATCGACTAAGTTCTGGTTTTGTCATTTCTAAAATCCGTTTTTCCCATAATTCTGCATGTCATTTGCAACCTTGACTTTACCACGATTCCAAACAATCGTATATCTCTCTGGTTCTCCCCAAGGTTTTCTGTCAGCGTTGAAAACCATTGCATCATAACCTTGCATAATTAAAAGATTAGTCCAATTAGGTCCGTCAGTCAGTTTATGAACATTGGTTGATTCTTGAGAAGTAAGTGGGCGACCTAAATGTTTTTCATAACCACTTATAAACTCATTTTGTAATTCTATTGCATAAGTGTGAGTAAATTTACCTGCAAACTTAGGCGAATTGAAATCTAAAACATTTGCATCAGGCTGTAATTGAGCAACAATTAGTCTATCTCTGACTGCTTCTAATCTTGCAGGACCAATTTCATTTGTTGCATAATCTTCTGCTGTTTCATGCCAATCAGTATAGTAAGTTCCATTTGCACTACCACCTTGACCAGTCCAAGGATAAGGATTTTCTAAGTATTCTTCTCGACCAGATGTTGTAGTTCCACGATAAATTTTTTGGTCTTTAGGTATTGCATCAAGCGTAGTTAGAGATGGTTTGCCTAAGAATCCTGCTCGCTCTATAACAATGGATTGAATAGGTTTTTTACTTTTATCAGCAGCAGCGATAAGACTATCGACTTGCCCATACCAATGTTCAAAACCAGCCTTTACAGGTCCTTTGCGACCATGCATCGATTGGTCATGTTTGCCTTGCAGATGTTTGTTTATCCCATGATGAATGACAGTATGAATACCAGCACCTGCCATACGCTCTTTGAATTTTTTTTGACTAGGAGTTAGATTCATGGGTTTATCGCTTCAACAAATAAGTGAGTAACTTTTTGACCATCATTATCGCCAATGTCTTGCATTAGTTCAGTTGAACCAGTAATTACTTTTCCTACAACTCTAAATTTTTGATTCAAAGGCATGACAAACTCGTATTCGTCCCAATGATTTTCATGAATTGCAAGTGCAGGTGTCCCTTTCGGTGCTTTGATATGCATGATAACGCCATCAGGTGCGAATCCATAACTGCTCTCTGCTGATGCAAACATTTCGGCTGTTTTTGCATAAGCACTTGTCGAAACAAAGCCTGTTTCAGTCCATTCATCTCCAACTTCTAAAGCACTATAACGATTATGAATAAGGTCTGAATCGCCTTGTTCTGCTATACCCCTAACTAAAACAGTATCCTGTTCAAGACCTGCTGAATGAATCGCTGCATCTAAAGGTTTGATAGTTTTTTCTCTAATTGTCATCGCTTCAGGAGTCATACTATTATTTCGCAAAACGCTGTTGATTTCTCGATAGTCGCCTTGAGTAAATTCTTTTATCGCTTCTTCTTGTGCATCAGACAAATTGAGATTCTGTTGCTGAGTTTTCATAAATTCAAATGCTTCATCTCTTGTATTAAAAGGTGTAGCGAATCCTGCAAATTGTGGATTTTGTTTTATGTATTCTAACAGTTCAGGAGTTTCACCAGCGAACTTGACAGGTTTCATTGACCCACCATGACCATGAGTGCTTTGGTCGTGCTTACCTGCTAAGTGTTTGACAAAGAAAATTTGTTTAGTGAAATCAAAATTAGGGTCAAGATTATCTAAAGACTCTAAAGATGTAAATTTATTTATTTGTAATTTAGTATTTTTACGATGGTCTGCATTCTTACGAAGATTAGATTTACGAAGTTTTTTGTTTCGTTCAACAATCGCCTTCGACCAACTAAACCCTGCATCACCACCCCAAGCGTCCCACATAATTCTGCCGTTGCTAGGATTACTCAAGTTATTGAAGTCTTTACCTTTTTTATCGACTTCATGGCGACTGAAGAATGAATACATACGAGTAACCACACTCAAACTCATACCACGACCTGAAACAATGTCTGTTGCTCTACCCCAACCAACAGGAGTCCCTGCACCAGTTGCTTTGCCTTCTTCCTTCCATCTCAATGCTCGCTTGGCTGCTGCAATCATGCCTTGAGTGGGTTGATAAGAATCATCAGATTTTTGTAGATAATCAGTTATCGCTTTAGTCAAAGTAGAACTATCAGATAATTTATTTTTACCTGCAAGATGTTTAGCGTATTCAATCTCAAACTGATTCCACCAACCCTTACTCTTTGTCAATGCCTGAGAAGTAAAAACAGAATCTGCATAATCAGGTGGCAACATGGCTGAAGCACAACGACAATTTGGGTGAGCAGGTGGCATCAAACGCCCACCTAGAATCGGAAACTCTTGGTCCCAAGGAACAGTCTTGCCGTCCATCTCATGACAATACTCGCATGCAGTAGGTTCAGCAATCCACTCTTTGACTGAACTATTATCAATCATGCCTGACTCGACACCTGCTTGCCAACCAATGTATTGACCTTGAGTTGCAGCGTTAGCGATTTCAGTTCGAGCAATAGTCCTAGCCCTAGACTGAGTTAGTTTCTCAGCGTAAGCGTTAGCAAGATTCCTAGCGTATTTTCTCGCTTCCTTTTCACGCCAACCTTTTCTCTCAATGTATTTCGCCAACATTCTGTCATGATAAGCACTAACTGCCTGAGCATCTCTACTCGTCAAAGGTATGTATTCACCAATTTGTTCTGCTGCTTGCTGCCATGTAATGTCGCCCATAGTCGCTTCAGTTATAGTTCTACGAATAGTCAATTTCATGTCATTCGTAATGTTAGTAACTAATTCGCCAGCATGTTCAGATGCCCATCTAACTGAATAAGCATCAATAATGTCGAATGTTAGTTTTGCACCCACACCCGATTTTTTATACATACTAAGTGCTGCTGTTGTTGCAGTAGTTCCCACCATGCTAGATAAAAAACTAAAATTATTAGAAATGTCTTGCCAATTGATTCGACTAAGAAATAACTCCCAGTTGCCTTGTTGCAAAGCATCTAACGCTTCTTGTGGAATAGATTTTTTAGCGTTTTTGAATGCAGCACTAATTTCTTTGAATGCTTTTTTTACATTCTCGTCATAGAAATCTGGCAAAGACCAAGGATTCTTAGGCATCGACTACTCATTCTGCAACTGGTGGCATGTCTGCTTGTAGTCTAGCCCATGCTTCGAGTTCTGGGTCAGATGGCGACAGAATTCCAGCAGTTGCAAGAGCATCAATGTAAGTTCCTAACGATGCAAGGTCTGAGCGAGCAACTGAACCGAAGACAAGTTTAGGTGGGTTCTCACATCTGATTCCATTTAGTTTCAACAGTTTGTCAATACCCTGTTTGTTGAAAACATTGCAGATAGATTTGGCGATAGATTCAACAATCATCTGCCAAGATTCAAGTTTCTGGCTACCTAAAGCGAATGAACCAACATTGCCTTGACCTAAAAGAACAAAGTCTGCCAGCATCGATGTGGCAATCATTTTGTTGTAGCGTTCAATAATCTTGTCTGTATCGAATGTTCTAGAACCACCAGAATTTAGTAATTCTAAAGTAAGCATCTTATTGTTAGAGTCATCAACAATAAATGGTAAAACTACACCTTCAGTTTCGTTTCGCTTGATTTGAGTAACCATGTTTTGAATCGAAGTCAAAGCAGACTTGATTCCCGAATCAGCAGTCGAACTAAACCACTCCTGTGGTGCATAGACTACTGGAAGTCCTGCCAAATCTCTCTCAATACCGATTGCTTCAATTTCTTGAATACGCTTCTTGTAGAACCATGAAGTATAGGCTTTACGAAGCATTGAAATACCTTCAGGGTTATTCTTGAATTCGCTAGTTCTAAACAGCATTGCCTTGCACATTGGAATGTAATGCATGCCTGTTGTAATGTCCTGTTGAATGAATGCTTCAATCTCGCCATGCTCGCCAAACTCCCATCTCAAGAAACTGTCTTGAGAACGGATAGCGAATTTACGCCAACCAATTCTTCCGTCTGCATACCTACTGCTATACAAAGGTGATTCACTTTGACCACCACGAATTTTGTAGCAGACTTCCATGACTGTATAACCATAGATAAGCATCGACAAAATTTCAGATAATGTAATGTCCCAAGAATGTTCAAGGTCGCTAAACGCTTCTTCAATAAAGTTGAATGCAACAAGGTCTTCAGGAGTTGCCTTCTCAGGTTTCTCAATATGCCAATCAAGGCGACCCATAACTTCATTGAACGCTAAAAGAATGCCACCAACAACAGGGTCATTGTCTGACATCTCTCGATAAACTTGTCGTGCTTTAGTTCCCTGAAGTTGCGACAAAAATTCTTCAAGAACATAACCACCTGAACGCCTAAGTCCAGTTGCACCTAATTCTCTGAAGTCTTTATCGTCAGTCATCTAAACCTTCTTCATTTTTTACAAGCATTGTCGAAACAAATTGCATCGCTTGTGGTTCGCTGAATCCTGCTTTGCGAAATGCCATATAAGTTTCATGCATGATTATCGCCATCTCTAGAATGGGACTAATTTGTTCAGGGATATCGAAATCTCCCTGTTGATAATCTGCCATGCATCAATCTTTGCATACGCTTAGTCTTGCTTGCACCTGACACGCTGAAACGACAAACCCTAGTGGCGAGTAGGTAGTGCTACTGCAACCACTAGGGTTTGCGATGATAGAGAGAAATGAATGAAAACATCATGGTGGTGATGTCTTGAAATGAGTTATCGGGTCATTTCTGTTCAATTATGGCAGAGTATTTATTTTTATGCAAGTTTATTTTCGTGTCGATGCAACAATGGGACTGGCATTGAAACCAGTCCCATCGTGGGTGATGCTAAGGAATCACTACTTCCCAACCGAGTCCATCGATAACTCGGATAGCACCTGGGCATTGGTAGCCAAAGTCGTAGCCTTCTTTGGCTCGTTCTAGACCATTCTTCCATGCGACTTCGGAACATGCTTTTGCATCTTCTTCTGAAGAGTAGAGTAGCCATTCAACTTTGATGCCTGACCTTGAGCCAATCAAATTGTTGCTTGGGTAGCCGTCTGCTTCTGCCCGTGATATCTCCCATTCACTTACAGGTTGAAAACCTTGTGATTTCAAGAAATCTTCATTCATTTCATATCACCACCTTTCATCTCTCTCACTACAAGTATAACAGATAATCAGTTTTTACACAAGCACCAATTTATGCGAATGAACTTGTAATTTACGACTACATGCCAGATAATTATATTGTCAGCGAAAGGAGATATCATGGAGAAGAGAGATTGGTTTGACAAAGAGTATGTCGCTCAAAGACAAGCAGAATACGAAGCGAAAGTTCGCAAAGACGAGTGGGCGAAACGCTCTCGGGAGAACTTCGTGAAGAATGTCAAGTCTGTGTTCAGAAAGGTCAAGGTGGCATGATGGTGGTTGCAGTCAATGTTGGCAACATCTATCTCAACGAGTCAGGCAGTAAGTTCCTTGTGGTCGTTGAGAAGGCGAAATCTCCCCCATTTTTTGTTGTTGCAGTCAGCAACTTCAGACAGGTGATTTGGTCTGACATTCTTAGTCCGATAGAGATTCAGGACGAGTTCCCGATTCCGATTAGCGAATACAACTTCAAGAAATGGAATCCGTCTGTCGATTTAGATGCAATTCGAAAAGGTGAGTTTTAGGTTGCAACAAATTGTAATTTTGATAGACTTATGGTGAAGGGAGAAAAGATGCAGAAAATTCAGTTGGGCGAAAAAGTAGTCATTCACCCAGATTGGCAAGATGAAGACAGTTGTGCTTTTTGCTGTCGAGCATTGGGTGCAGACCCTGCAAATGTTTTAGTCGATATCAACATGAAATTGATTGACTTGAATCAATACAATTCAGGCGACAATTATTGCTTCCCTGTTGGGTCAAGTTGTCTAGCAAAGTTCGTCAAAGATGGCGTTGCTAGGTTCTAGAAAGGAAAATGAAAATGGAAAATGTAAAACCCGAAGTTGGCATGATTCTTGTATCGAGTTGGGGCTACGACCAGACCAACATCGAATTTTTCAAGATTGTCAAAGTTTCAAATAAGTCAGTTTGGATTCAACAACTACGAAACAAAGTTGTCGAGCAGACTGGGTTCATGTCAGAAACTGTTGTCCCGAGTGATGAAGTTTCTAAGGGTGGTTGGGTAGATGCACCTGATGGAGTTGGTCAGGTTTATGACCCAGACCATGTTCCTGCACCTGAGCGTAAAGTTTGGAAAGGTGATTCTGTCAAACTTAGTTCTTACGCTTGGGCTAGGGTTTGGGACAACAAACCGAAGTATGCAAGTCATTACGCTTAAAAGATAAGGAGAGAAAAATGAATCATTCAGTTATTTCATGTGAGTTATGTAAGACTAAATCCCACAAAATTTATTTTGGTGAGATGTCTGAGCAGGACATGGAGAAGACAGGCACGACTTATTGGAAGTGCTACAAGTGTGGTCATGCACCTTTGATTTGGAGTAATGCGATTGGTGATTCAAGTTGTGAAGGTTGTGGCAGATGGCAGAACGGAAAGGAAAAATAATGACATACAACAAAGATTCTAAAGAATGGAAGCAGATTATTGCTGGTTCGGATAAATGGTTCTCTAAATCAACTATGGACTTTTTCAATTCTGAGATTTATTGGGAAACTCTATACAAGATTGACAATGACAACTTTTACTTTATTTCAAGTGAAGACAATTTTGACAAGACTCAAAAACTGTTTAGCATTCGCAAGGCAATTTTCTCAGGTCGAGATGTCAAGATTGAAACTGAAGCGTGGCAAGAATTTGAAAAGTTGGCAGATGCAGACTTTGCTTTAGCAGAACTAATCTGTGCCAACGACTAAAACTTCCAACTGTTATCCTGATTGATAACCATAACATCAACATCAGGGACAACCTTACGACCAAACGCTAACTCAGTCAAAGCCCAAACCATAGCGTCCATTCGGTCAGGGCTAGAATTCTCTAACGGAGTCCAAGACACCATCTGTTGCTCTAACTGTTCTAAACCTTTGACATGCTTGACTCTGCCTTGTTCATACAACGCTGCTATGGGTTCTGCTCTTTGACTCTTACCCCTAGATGCTGACACCATTTTGAATGAAACTTCTCTATCAACTTGACGGATAATTGCTTCAACCATGTCGCCACCAAAATTCTTTTCAGCGACTATCTTGTCTGCTTCGTATTCATGATAAGCAGCGACTGCACGACTAGCCCACCCATTCGGTGAAAGGCGACAAGAACGGTCATCTAAGACATAATAGAACCCATCTACGCCTAAACCTGCAACTATTATGCCTTGCTCGTCATTAGACTCTCCTGAACCACCTGAAGGGTCAATTGCAACCACAATTCGAGCCATGTCTGGAACAGAATCAACTAAGGCATCTTCGAGCATTGAATTAGTCCATAAAGCACCTTCAATGTCTTCGAGTAATTCACCCATCAACTCCTGTCTGCCGATTCGAGTGCCTTCATAACTTGAGAGAACTTGCTCTTTGAAAACTGGTGCAAGATTCGCTAGGTTATCGTAAGTTGAACCCCTAGTGATAACAGTCGATGGTCTAGACATGATAGTTTTTGTCAATTTATTATTTTTAGGAGTCGTGGTTACTATCACCTGTGGCTTATCACCCAATCGCAAACCCAAGACAAGATTGTTCCAAGCAGTATCAACAGCATCACCCTTATGAGCATCAGCCCAAGAACTCAACTCGTCAGCCCAAGCAAAATGATGTTGGGGACCACGCAACTTTGAAGGCACTTCAGCAGAATAAATGTAAGCCCTAGTCCCATTAGGAAAACTCAATCGACTCTTAGAAGGCTCATACTCAATGTTCAAACCCCTAGCACAAGCGAGAATCCCAGAATCACCTTCGACCATAACATCTCGAACATCGGCAGGGTTTCTTCCAACCAATGCAATACGAAGATTAGGTTGCTTCGCTATCTCAATAACTGCTTCAGCAGCACTTCTCGTCTTACCTGCACCACGACCTGCAATAAACGCCCAAGTAAAATAATCACCTTCAGGCATCAACTGTTCAGGTCTAGCGATTTCACGCCAAGGTTTCAATTCAGGTCGCTCTATCGCATTAGTAAAAACTTCAATCTCTTCAGGCGATAGAGAAGACAAAAAAATCTTCCGTTGATTTGCATCAAGTCGCTGAAATAGAGCCTTCATCTTCACCCAATAAGGATAACATTCTACGCTCTAAATCTTGAACTGAAACAGGGGTCGAAACTTCTGCCTGAATCCTGCGACCATACTGATTAGGCATAGAACGCTCTAACCACCATGCTGCTGCTTGCCATTGACCATTATTGGCTGCTGTTTGAATGACAGTCATGTTTCTGAGAACTGCAACTGAGCGAGCCTTTTCTACTGACTCGCATAAATCTAAATAAGGGACTTCCTTGCGATTAGGTTTGTTGCCGAATTCTTGTGATGCTCGTTCTGCTCTGCCACGCTCTAACCAGCGATAGACAGTTGATGGTGCTATCCCTGCAAAACTGCATGCCACATCGATGTAGTTCCCTGCTTGTAATGCTTGAAGTAGAACGCTAACTTTAGGGTCGTCAATTCGTGAAACTCGTCTTCCCTTGGTTGATGCCATTTAGAATCCTTATGAATCTTATTTGTTTATTTTTATAGTTTGTTATCGGTTGAATGATTGTTGAACCGAAATAACTATTTGCTTCTAAGACTAAACCATTTTGTAGGTATAACGCTGAGTGGTAGAAGTGTGTCTGGTGTGGGTAAGCGAAGACTACGATGTCGCCTGTTTGTGGTTGGCTGACTCTAGTTCCGAGATGTCCTTGTTTGTCTGCTGAGTGGGGCAGTTCGATGCCGATGCGATTGTAGGCGTATCTGACTAGCCCTGAGCAGTCCCACCCATAGATTGATGAACCCCTAAAGACATAAGGAGTTTTATAAACTCTGGTCTGCATGTATTTGATTATTTTGTTGAGTTTTATTTTTTTGCTTTGTTGGATTAGTGTTTGGGTGATGTCTGATTGGGTTTGTTTTGTTTGTGGGTCATTGTCTGTTGCTACTGCTTTTGGACTTACATTGAAAAACATACAGATAATGGCAATTATTATTATTTTTCTCTTCATGAGTCAATTATAACTCGAAAAGCAAAGACACCCCTATAAGTAATGAAAATGTTGTAGCAACACCAGTCAGCACTAGATTGTAAATCCTACGCCTATCTTGCGAAACAGCCCATTGCATGCTTTGACTCATGATGAATCCACTTAGCGTGTCGCCAAGAATCATTCCACTTGCAAAAATAATCGGTATCGCTAACGCTGCAAAAATAAGATTACTTGCAATGTTTGAAGTGATTGACAAAGATAGAAACGCTACGCTAGTTGCTGTATCGAATCCTAAACCGAACAATAAACCTACTAAATACATACTTTTGGCAGAATTGACTGGTTTGATAAACCTTGAAAATAATCCATGAGTATGACTGTGGGACATGTATAGAATTCTGAAAAAACTATACAGGTTATAAATTCCTATAATTATAAGAAAAATTGCTGCAAATAAAGTGCCAATAAATGCACCACTTAATTTCAAAACAGATTGTTCATTCATCAAGTCATTCGCTATGTTGCCTAAACCTGCGATTGATAATGCTGTTGCTGCAAAAACAATAGTCGAATGACCTAAAGAAAAGAAAAAACCTACGCCATGAGAATCTTTATGCTCATGAATCAATTTTCTAGTTGTCGCATCGATAGCAACCAAATGGTCTGCATCAAATGCATGTCTTAGACCCAAAATGTATGCCAAGACTCCTGAAGTCAAAGCAAGTTTGTTATCGCCAAACTGAGTTAAAAGTCCCCAACCTAAAACATGAAGAATGAAGACAACAACTAAAATTCTTTGCATTTAGTCTTTTTTCGTGCTAACCAAATTCAACAATTCAGACCTTGCAGATGCTTCAGTTCTAAATCGCCCACGCATAACCGAAGTTCGCATGTTGCCAGCAGTCCTAATCCCACGCATAGTCATACAAGAATGCTCGCCATCTGCAATGACTGCAACATCTTGACTGCCTGTAATTTGTTCAATCTCATTAGCAATGTCCATAACTAATCGTTCCTGCACCTGCAACTTATGGGCATGTTTGTGAGCAATTCTTGCAAATTTAGATAGACCTAAAACTTTATTTGCAGGTAAATAACCAATTGAAATTGTTGAACTAAATGGCAATAAGTGATGCTCGCATAAAGACCAAACCTTCATGCCAATGACTGCAATCATTTCATCATTATTTTCTAATTGAAAAGATGTTTCAATCTTGCCAGCGTTATAGTCAATAAACTCAGCCCACCATTTAGCGTAGCGAGTAGGTGTATCTTGCAGACCATCTCTATCAGGGTCTTCACCGATAGCGACAAGAATCTGTCTGCCAATCTCTTTTAGTTTCTCAACATCAACAGGCATCATCGTTTCCTTTCGCTACCCCAAATAAGCACATGCAATCTAGGAGATAAGTTCCAACCTTCATCAAGAATAGCATCGCAAAGTTCTCGCATGTTTTCTAACTGACTAGCGAATGACGAACCTTCAGGCATAATCCAAACTGACGAATCAGGTAAATTGCCGATTTCAATAAATTCTTTTATTTCATCAAAATCATCTTCACACTCAGCGACAAACTTGAAAATCGCTTTGCCTTGACGAGCAAGTTCCCCAAATTTTTGAATAACATCGACTTTGATTCTTTTATCTCTACTATCGCCAGCATGTTTCAATTTAGGGCTTACACAAAATAAATCGACTACATCAATAACATCTTGAGTTGGCATGCGAGTCCCATTAGTTTCAACATCAATCTGCATACCAGTCAGATGCTTCAGCAATGGGAAATGTCTTTGTTGCAACATAGGTTCGCCACCAGTAATGATAATTCGATTAGAACCAAGTTGAGTCAATGCTTCAGCAACATCGCTGACTGATTCCTTATGAGATTCTTCATTTTTGTCATAGCGTTCCCAATCCCAAGAATAAGGAGTATCACACCAAGTGCATGCTAGGTTGCAACCTGCCAATCGTAAGAAACTAACATGCTGACCTGTATGTGGTCCTTCGCCTTGAAATGTTGGACCGAAAATCTCATTTACATTGAAATACGCTTCACTCATGGTCGATAAATTGCAGAATTTGCACCATGTTCGGAACATTCAACTTCCACAACCCTTATCCTTTCTAATAAACCTTGACTTCTCAATTCATCAGTCGCTAATGACCATGCCAATTCTGCAAACTTTTCGCAACCAACACCATCGAGTATAACCACTTCAGCGAGATTAGCATTTTCCAAAGCCATCAAAATACCTAATTGTGGGTCATCTTGAGCGACTACAAGTTTATGGTCAAAGTAAATCTGTAAAGTTTTTTTCAAATTAGATAATGCACCGAAGTCCATAACCCAATTTCTTACATCAAGTTCATCTGATTCAAAAGTGAATTTGAATGCTAAAGCGTAGCCATGCAGTTGATTGCAATGAGAATCTGCTCGCCATTGACGAAACACGGCAGACAACCCAGTTTCATGACCGAATGTTTTAGTGCTTTGAAAAGGCATCAGACACCCTTCGACTTAGCAGCATCAGTCAAAGATTTCAAAATTTGCATTTGATAACCTAAACCCTTGCCATGTGCAACAACATTTTTAGACAGCGGGAATGCAGACCGAATAATAAAATTGTAGTCTTTACCAGCAACAACTAAAACATCAGTTCGCCCATAATCGCCTAAATCTTTTGCCTGTTGAATCACCTTCGATGGTTTGGCTGCTCGCCAATCGCTAATTCGCATTTCATAAGGTTCAATAATGTCAGTCGCTTTTATCAAACCATACTTCGCTGACAGAATTCGAATGTTTGAAATGTCAGTAGTTGCCATAGCGAATCTCAACGCTGCCTTGAAGTATGAACCTACATACATGTCCATCGCCTGACATGCAGTTGATTGTTTTTTAGCACCACAACTAATAATTACTAAAGGATTCAATCTACTTGCTCAACTCCTTTGACTGTTCTCTTTACCCATAGTTCAAGACAACTCAAACAAAAAGGTGGTTCGGGAGAATCTTGACCAATGTAAGACAAAATGTGATTGTTCGGACATACAAATTCAACCCAAGTTCGATAAACAGGTTTTTTAGGCATTCAACTTTTCTTGATTTTTACGCTCAATCTCTGCAATTGCAAAGTCTTTACTCTCAGCGTAATCAGTCGGGTCTTCAGCACCTGCATTGATAAACGCTTCAATTCGCTCTACACAAGTTCCACATCTAGCACAATGTTTCTCGCCACCCTTGTAGCAAGACCAAGTAAGTTCATAAGGGACATTCAATTCAAGACCAATCTTGGCAATGTCTTCCTTCAAGATATTGACAAATGGTGCTTCGATTCTGAAGTCAGGTTTCGCATGACCATCAGTTCCTAGAATAAATGCTTTATTGATTGCATCAATAAATTCTGGGCGACAGTCAGGATAAATAAAATGGTCGCCAGCATGAACGCCAGTTGCAACAAGGTCGCTCTTATTTGCGACAGCAATACCAGTCGCTATCGATAACATAATTGCATTTCGATTTGGGACAACAGTTATTCGCATAGTTTCTTCAGCGTAATGTCCATCAGGAACATTTACATCATCTGAAGTCAAGGAACTGCCTTGCAACGCTGACTTTAGAACAGTCAAATCAACAACCTGCCAAGTGCATTCTAATTTTTTAGCAATCATCTCAAGACTCAATAATTCTTTAGAATGTCTTTGACCATAATTGAATCCTACGAGATGCAGGTCGAATCCCCTGAGTTTGTAGAAGTAAGCAAGTGTGGCACTATCCATACCACCAGAAACAATTAGAGTTGCTTTCATTGATTTTTTTCTTTCTTGATAATAGTGGGCAAGGTATCAAACGGACTAACACTTCGAGTCCCTTGTGCTTTAGATGGACCTAAAGCAACATGAACATGTGGTGTTGGTTCGACTGCAAGATAATCTGTGTTGCCAAAGGCAGCGTGAATGTTTGAAGTCAAAGGTGCTTGAGTTGGGCTAATTGAAATGTCGCCAATCTCTTTTAGGTATTGTGGGGCACCAGATGCAATGTGAATGTTCGAAACATCTGTCCAATAATCTCTAACACCATAGGTTGGTGCAGAAACTGAATGCCGTTTTCTCAAAAAATCTTCTTGTCTTTGAATTGAAGCAATACTCAATCGAACTAATTGTCTTCTAGTATCTTTATTTGAAACTGCAACATCGTCAGGATTACAGCCGTATTCTCTAAGTAATAAATCTGCATGTTTATAAATTTCTTTGCCATCGAGTTGAATACCGATGTTTTTACCTAGAGATGAATCAAACAAACTTAGTCTGGCGAATCTATAAGAACTACTGAAACCTGATGAATCGACACTATACCAAGGCAGGTTCATCAATAAAGTATTATGAGTTATTCCCCACCCATGAAATCTCATGTTCGGGTGATTATCTTGAGCGTATTTGAAAACACTTAGAGTCCATCGCATCAATCTTGCGACTTCACTTTTTCGCATGACCATGCCACCAAGACCACAAAAATCAATCCCATCGTCAGCGTATTTATCTAATTCTTTAGGATTATCTCCGTAGTGAATAGTTGGGACTGCATCGACACCATTTGCTCTTAGGTATTTGTAATTTTCAAAAGTTGCTTTACTATCGCCAATAACATCTAAACTTGCTATCCATGCAAGATTGTTTTGCCATTTGATAGCCCATTCAAGAAAATCATCAATTGCAATTTCTGCACCTTGTGAAACTGCTGAGAATGCACCACAATCTCCAATCATTCGCATACCCCAAGTTTGCATTTCTGCAATGTCCCTTTTGCGAAAATAGTGAAAACTTATTAGAGCATTGACTGGTGTTCGTAAAGCAACTTCTTGAACCATTACGCCAATTTTTCTGTCATAGTTTTATAAACAGAATCAATACAAGCAATAATGTTTTTCTGTTCAGAATCTTCACCAGCGTTTTCTATTGCAACTGCCCACTTATCAGCGACATCAACAGGGACTAGGAAACTGATTCTAATCATGCCATCTTCTTCAGTTGGCTCACCATGTTCATCGAGTAAAGATTCAAAACTAGGAACTTCTCCCCATGCTTTAACTAGAGCATCTAGATTCTCTTGAGTGAAACCTGCTGCTAAAACTAGGTCATCAGGCAGACTCTCGATGGTGTCTAAAAGTTGTTCATTGTCCCATCGACTCAGTTCGTTGGTTCGATTGTCAGCGATAGCGTAAGCCTGTTGCTCTTCTTCAGACCATGTTTTTGGTAAAACAACTACTGCAATCTCTTCCCAATCTAGTTTTTTGGCTGCAAGTAGTGTGCCATTACCTGCCACGACTTTGCCTTCTTGATTGACTACGATTGGTTTTCTTTGACCGAACTTCTCTAGACTTCTAGTTATTGCATCTAGATTGACTGCATCGTGCATACGAGCATTTTTTGAATCTAGTTGTAAAGTGTCAATTTTTCTGATTTCAATTTCCATGCATTCATCTTATACCTGAATTTCAGTAATTTCTGAATCATTGGGCGTGTTGATTTCTAGTGCTTTATTCAAGGCATCGTCAAAACAAAATTCTTTATAAATAATCTGTTTTTGTTTATCGATAACTTCAAAATAAGGTTCATCAAGAAATTCAATTCGATTGAGATTCAACGCTTTACTTAAAAGGTCATCATTGAATAGACCCACTTCAACAATTTGATTAGTTGTCCGATATGCCTGTTGAGTCTGGCGATTCCAAATTCGCAATTCACCAGTTCGAACAATCATCGCATTTTCAAATTCTTGTAATTTCTCAATTTTACGAGCAACATCAAAAACATAAAACGCTGCATGTTGATAAGGTTGATGATTACCAAGATTCAATTTTGGACAATTTTTATCACTTAGCAAATCATGCCAACCAAGACCTTGATGGTCTTGGAAGACATGACTGCCACAAAACTGACAACGCTGCATGTTAGACATAAGCATTCGCAAACATGTCAAATGCTCTAGACTTCAGAACATCATTCTTGCCAGAAACAGTTGCCAATGCTCGATGCTCTGCAATTTTGTTTTCAGACTTGCCCTGAATACCAACATAGTGGTCTAAGTATTCAGTTATTGCCTGATAACCAGCCCATTGAGTTCCCCTAATGTCTGACATCGTAGATGAACCAGACCACAACTCAAAAAGATTCTTACGATGGGCATCAGTTCTCAACTGAATAATGTCTGATGCATCATTTTCAACTGG
>OGWM01000016.1_pt1 | contig 23477 bp, 33 predicted proteins | sample 1576041 | NCBI WGS metagenome assembly OGWM01 (sample SAMN07581538, study PRJEB24739) | freshwater metagenome | place: Singapore | collected 2015-01
GGTGAAGTAGAGAAGTTCTTTGGCTCGCCACCATTTAAGTTGGCAAGGAAAGACTCTCCACCAACGAGCAAACAGGCGGCACAAGGGGTCAACACAACTAACCTAGAACAGTTGGTTTACGAGACTATTGCCACATTCCCTGATGGCTGTATCCAAGACGAGGTATTGGCAAAGTTGCCAGGCAAGCCCTACTCTAGCGTCACAGCACGATTCAAAGGACTGCTAGAAAAGGGTTATATTGAGGATACGGGTCTGACACGAGCAGGGATGTCAGGCAAACAACAACGAGTTTTAAAGGTCAAAGTATGACCCCATTAGTTCAGAAAGTTGTTAAATTTGCTCCAAATCCAGAAGATATTACATGGTTTGATGTTGGGCAAATGGATGCTGTTGAATCCACAAAAGTACCAGCAGAATTTTTGACAAATTTGCCATTTAAGAAAACGGGATTTGTTGGGTTAGACACAAGTGGTAAAGACTTTGCACTATGGCTTTACAAAGGTGACTTAGGCGAATCAATAACTGTTGGTGGTTTATCAATGTGGCATAAGAAATACTTTCCACCTTATGCTTATGTTTTACAGGATGGCACTTTTAAAATATATCGTAAACAAAATGAGGAAATTAGCATAGATGATGTAAAGCCAATACATCGCATGATATTGGCTGTGTTGCTTAAACTTGATAAGCCTAATATTGGATATAGAGCGACACCACAACGCACATTTATCAATCAAAAACGCAAAGCAAAAGGAAAACAAGCATTAACATTTGATTGGCATACAGTAGAGATTGAGCCACCAAAGGATAAAAATGATTCGCAAGGTGGCACACACGCTACACCACGGAGACATCAAGTTAGAGGTCATTGGAGAACCTATAAATCTGGCAAACGTGGGTGGGTAAGAGAATGTTGGAAAGGTGATGCTAGTAAGGGCATCATATTTAAAGATTACAAAATAAAGGAAACAGTATGAGTGAAGTCTTTATATTTGTGGCGGGGATGATCGCTCCCGCCTTCCTAAGTGCCGTATTTACGCTATTTAAGTGCTTGGAGGACTTGATTAGGAGCAAGATAAAATGATTGAGAATATTCTCACCATTTTTGTTCTACTTGTTTTAGGTGCTATCGTAGGGATAGGGTTGCTATTTGCTATCCTTTGGTTTAGCCAAGACAAGTAATCAAGAAAGCACCGCCAAAGCCTCTCTAACGTGCTTTTCTCTGTCTGCTAGACCTATTAAGCCACCATTTATGATCTTGGTGACTTTAGCAAAGTCAAGGGCATCCGATGGTGCATTGCAGTTGTGGGTAGACCAGAACCATCCCGCACTAAGGGAAGCATATTTGGGGGTAGCAACCAAATCAGGGTTAGCAACAAAATCAACGCCAAGAGCCTTCCCACAATGGAAGTAATTAGCGTGACCAGTAAGTTGAATACAGCCACGACCACGAAAACGATACCCATCACCACTAGACTCATCCCTGTTGCCCATACGACTGGCATAGACCATGTTGGCGATCTTCTTTGGATTCCTGTCATACGCATTGGCAATCTCCTGTGTAGGGAAGCGTTTAGGCCATAACTTCATCAGCGTTGCCGCACGATACGCTAAATTTTCCTCAAGGATACGGAAATTCCCACATTCATGTGCCAGTTGACCAATAAACATGGCTTTTTGGTTGACAGTAGCAATGCCAAACCTATCAAATGTCTCGTTTAATGGGGCTACCCAAGACTCGTCTATGTGCAATCTTTTAAGTTGTTCACCGCTTACCATTTGCCTTCTCCATTACTGCGTTATAAGCGTCTATACACGCATTTAACTGCAATGTATTTCTATCCCCTTGGGCGACTATTTCTGCGATGGCGAGGAGGGTTTGTCGCTCTGTTTCGTCAGCACCTGAGTTAGCCTGTCCGTTAGGTTGGCTTCCCGTTTGACCGCTATTTCCGCTGGCAACGGGGGTATTTCCATCGGTTTGAACGCAACTTGGGGACGGGAGGCGCACCCTACCAGCACGAATAGCACGATCCAAACTAGATTGTTTTTCATTGATGACATTGTTAGCCTCCAAAAGTTTCGATGATTGGTCATTTAACTGTTTGGCAAGTTCATGCTCTTTAGCCCTTGCCTCTTCATTTTTCACAGCAATCTCTGCTTGCATCTCAGCATCACGCTCTACCCACCCTTTGTGGTGTCCATAGCCATAAAAGCCTGCTAGAGCCAGTAAAACGCCTAAGATTACCCAAGGATTTGGAATCATTGCTCAACCCTCGCTAACGCCCTTTCTTGGGCAATATCAATGACCGCAGGATCAACATAGTCAGGCGGTGTTGTGGGAGGCGGTGGTGCTCTCCATTCCTCATCCAATGCAGGATTTACCCACACGGGTAGGTTAGAAGAAGTAACCGACTGGGGTGCGCTTACAGGTAGAGGCGTAGTCGGTGTTGTTGGTGGTATTCCAAGGGTAGGAGCAATCTTTTCAGCCAACATCTGCGAACCCTTATTGACAGCAAACATACTGACAATCGTGGTAACGCTACTAGCCAAAATAAGCACAATATCGTTCAGCATCTTAGTAAACGCTTGGTCAATCGGAGCCATTGACTTAATAGGTTGCGTCACAAAGATCACCGAATAGAGCATAGAGCCGACGATTCCACCCAAAACAAGCATTAGGACAAAGACTACAAATGCCCAAACGCAGACTTGAATGATTCTGACTAAATCATCTACTGTTCTAATCTCTAAATACTTCATTTTACAGGCTCCGAGGCTACTTGCATAGGTTGTTGCGCTTGCTTTTCTAACACAGGAGCAACGAGATAATCAGGGCAGTCTTGGCTAAACAAACAATCAGGACGCTGACAACGCTTGGCAGGGAAGTTCTTAGGGTCTTGGCAAAAATACCTATATCTGTCATCACATGATGCTAAAACGAACAAAAATATACATATCAACCACTTCATGTTTAAAAAACGAGGTTTTCTATACATATTCATTTAGATTCTTTCAGTTCGTTCTTTAACTTACGCAATTCTTTCATTTCCTGTTTTAGTTGAGCCTTCATGTACAAGGTTTCAATATACGCCATTGATGTGACACCAACGACAATACATAAAAGCACTCCAATTAAGACCCACCAGACAAGTTTCGCAGTTGCCACATTAGCCACCCAAAAATCATAGAAATGAACACTACGGCAATTGCCCCACTTGTTAATTCAACACAACGAATCTCTGCTTGCTCCTTACGCCACCTAGCCAACCTAGCCTTGCGTATCATCTCATCCCTTGCCCAAGCCTGCTCTTGCTCAATCTTCTTGTGCATCCTCAAGAACCGACCATACAAGTCTTTCAACTCTGCTGGCGCATAGACCATCGCCTCACGCACCTGCTCAAACAACTTCTCCAATTGCAACTCAATTAAAGCCCTTTCAATAGCCTTTTTTGAGGTGTTTTGCTCTGGGTTGTAGTTTGTCTTGCTTTCCTCTTCTAACTCGTGATAGTAGTTGTTGATCTGCTGTTGTGTGTCAAACAAAACGCCCAATTTGTCACCAATATCCTTGATGAGTTGCAACTCCATCTCTTCGTAGGATTGTTGTTTGGCAATGGCTTTCTTCGCTTTCGCCAAAGGCTTTGGAACATCATCTGGCTTAGTAGGTTTAGGTTTGCCACCAAATAGCCCCAAAAACCAATCAAATATGCCCTTGATGGCTTTGACATCGGCAATAACGCCTTCAACTGTCTTCTTAGCACCTTCAAGTTCCATGCGCCCCTCATGGAGCATTGCACAGCCTTGCTTAATAAAGCCAACTGCACCTTGCGCCAACATGAGGAGAGAGAAAGGATCAATGGTTTACTCCTCAGACATTAAGGATTTAGCAGTCTCACGCATTGCGGCAGTTCCTGTCAAACCACCCTTGGTACTCCACCTGGTTGGGTCAGCCAATAACCCAATAACCTTATTTCTTTCTGTGCTAGGCAATTGGTTGAGCAAATTTGTCGCTCCTTGTGGAGTCTTCATTGCTTGAGTTAACAAGTCCATAGTCTCTTTTCCTACGGATTTCTCAAACTCAGACAATGCCTTATTTCCAGCAGATGCCCAAAAACTTAGGAAAGAGGGGAATCGGAATACAGAGGTTTGTTGCTTAATTAGTTCAGATAGGGCTTTTTTGCCTTCAGATGCTTGCTCAGCAACAGATAACTGAGTTAGTCGCTTTTGTGCTTGTTCATTCAAAACACCTAATGTTTCATCTGCCAATTCAGTAGCAATGTTGTAACGACCTGTGCCAAGTATCTTTTCTACAACCTCTGGCGACTCATTGGTGACTAATTTAACAAATTCATCAGGATTGGTTTTCCACAGACGCAATGCTTCTGCCGATAACTTGCGTTCGGCAATCTTTTGCATACCTTTTGAGTAATCCTCAAGATATTTCCTATAACCAGTTCCACCAGCATCCTCAATAGCGTTTACCAAAGCGGGTTTAATATCTGTCAAAACTTTAGATGCTAAATTTCTTTGGGAGGTAGCGTCCATGCCAGGGCGTAATCGCTGAATAGCGGCATTTACAGAGTTTTTACGAATGGCATCCAAGGCACGAGCATCAATAACTCCACCATTATTTGTCCATTTAGCAATGTCATCAGCCACATTTCGTACCGCACCAATTAAAACATCATCACCAGCAAACGATGGATTGTCGGCAATTTGCAATATGTTTCGTGCTAGTTGATTTCCTTCTAATGGCTTAATTCCAACGCTTCTGAGAGCATCTGCCGCACCCTGTGCAAACCTTGCTCCTTGACCTAAATCTATTGAGCCTTGTGCCGCACGATCTGACCATTCATTAAAGGCTTTTTCAGCCAATTCGTTCTTATAAGTGTATTTGCTTGCGCCTACTGGCAAACCACGTTTGATCATGTCAAGACGAGCAGATGCTTGCGCCAACTCTCCCGCCTTGATTAAATCACGCACCTTTTGCACTTCGGATGCCGCTTCCTCTGATAACTTACCAGCAGTAGCCTCATAATCTGCAACTTGTTTACCTAAGTTCGCACGAGTTAAAGCCGCCTCTCTCATTGGACTTGTAGTGGTTGTCAAAGCATTTTTGGCATTTTCAAGAACTTGTCTTGTTTCTGTGGCATTTTCACCGCCTGCCAATTTAGACAAAGCCTTCAAAGACTCATCTTCATTAAATAATTTAACTTTCCTGACAAACTGAGGATCACGTTGCAAAGCATTTTCAATCAATGCTTGCCATGTAGGATTTTGAATGGATGCTGTAATTTCAGAAACACTTTGACCTGGCTTTGCGTTCTTCAAAACATCTAAAACAGCAGGAAGATCATTTCCCAAAGATTGACGAGCAATCTCTCCAGCCTTAATTTGTGCTGAACTAATACCTGGAGAAACAATGTCTGCAATTTTCCCCAAGCCTTTAGCGATTACAGGTGCAACAACACGACCACCTGCTTCAAAAGTAGCACCTTCTAAGACGTTACGCAATGGTTCTGTAACCATTTCTGTTGTTGTTCTAGGCTTTTGACCGCCAAATAAAGTGTCAGCGGCCTGCAATGCTTCTTTGGCAATTCCATAACCAAGACCAGCACCACCAAGCATACCCATTGGCCCCATAGGTGTGCCAATAGCACCGCCAGCAATAGACCCCAAAGCCTCTACTGTTGGAGCAATTACAGGACGTACTGCTTGATAAACTTGTTGTCCAGAAGGAGCAGGTCTAGTTGCAATTAAAGGTATACCCTCTGTAGAATACATCCCTCCAATGCCTTCTGGCTCTTGCTTTTGTGGAGCAGGTTGTGGTGCAGTCTTTGTTTGGCGCATGGAATTGGCAATTTGTGCCAAAGCCTTAGCATCCTCAACATTACCTTGAGCATCTGCATTTCGTAATGCTTGGATTACTTCGTCATAAGTTGCCATTTTGCTCTCACTTATTCAAGTATTTGTTTACCAATGCATCAGCAGATGTATCTGTTTTAACTTCTGGTCTACGCTCTGGAGGCAACTTGCCCATAGCAGATTCTTGCCAGTTTTTATAACTTGTTTCAATCTGCTTGAGATTCTCTCTCAATGCTTTAGGGCTAAGTCCTTGGTCAAGAGATGCAACAGCACCTTCTAATGCCGCCAACTCTCGATTAGAGACTTGTCCTAATGCGCCACCAGTAGGACTTGCGGCTCGCATTTGTTGTAATTGGTCAAAGCCAAGTCGTGCTTTAATTGTTCCCAAAACAGTTGAAAGTTCCCTTGCATTAGTGCCAGGCAATATTGATAAATAACTTCCAACACCAGTAGTGCCTGCACCAATAAGTCCTTCGGCTTCTTTGACTTTGCCAAGCACAACCTCAGTATTTTTGATGACACCTTCAGCAGACCCAAGTTGTTTATCAATTGCATCTTGTTTCTTTTGACGCAAAGCATCTATCTTTTCTTGAATAAGTTGTTGTTGTAAAGATGTTGTTCCAGCCTTTAATTGTGCGCTTAAATTAGCCATTTCACGCTTAAAGTCTTGGTCTTTTTCCATTTGCTCACGCTTAAATTGCATTTGTTCATCTGCAATGCGCTTGCGTTCGTCCAATTGAGCCTGAAGATTGTTCTTTCTTTCAATTGCCATCAATACAGTTTTTGGATCGCCATAGCGTCTTAATACACCCTGAATTTGATCTTCTGAAGCATTTTCAGGCAATTGAGACAAAGCATTTTGAAGAAGTTGCTCACGCTGACCTGTAATTTGTGCGGATGCCAATTGTTGTTGAGCCAAACGAGATTGCGTGGCTTGCCCAACAAGACTAGTTGCCCCCAAAGCACCTTGAATATCGCCTGCCTGTTGCAAAGCACTTGCATACTGAGACAAACCTTCTGGACTTGTTAGATCAAACTGTTTTGCCAAAGCATTTCTCTGACTCATTAACTGCAACATTGGATCGCCACCGCCCAATGCTCCAGCCAACTGCCTTCCACCATAGATAAGGCTAGTACGAGCAGAAGAAAATGGATCGAGTTGACCCAATTGCATAGCATCTGCCAATGCTTGTCTGTTTTGTTGCATTTGGTATGCTTCAGGAGTACCAAATAACCCACCTACGATTGAATCTGCCATTTGGTTACTCCTTACATTAAATCCCAGTTTACGGATGTAGGAACTTGTCCTTGCCCATATTTACCATATACGTTTCCTGCTCCATATTGAGCATTTAACAACTGTCCTTGATTCCAATTTGCAAGTTGTGGATTTGTTCCAATACCTTGTAAGACATTAGCCAATGGATTGTATGAACCTGCCATGTACTGATATGGGGTTGCCGCCTGTGCGCCTTGTGTGATAAAGCGTCCTGCATTTGCTCCATAAGCGGCAGACTGACCACCCAAACCAGCACCCAATGTCAAAGGCTGTTGTCCAAGTTGCTCAATGCCACTTTGTATGCCTAATGTTGTTTGGAATGGAGCCAATGCGCCCATTTGACCTTGCTGATAGCCACCAAGCAACCCTGCGCCTTGACCAAACAACCCTGCACCAAAAGCAGTTTGTTGTTGACCAGCCTGAGTAGCCTGTGCCGCCAACGCCAAGTCTTGCATAGCCCTAGCATTAGCCAAAGCCGCCTGTTCTGGATTGGCAGATAACAAACCACCTCCTTGAGCCACAGACAATCCTGTGCGACCTGTGTTTGCCAATTGGTTAGCCAACAAAGCAGATTCACGCTCACGGGCAGGTGCTAGTAAAGCCTGTTGGCTTTCCATGTACTTCTGAGCCGCCTGTTCTGGAGTTTGCGCTAAATAACCTTGTCCAAGATTGAATAAACCTTGTGCCGCAGTTTGCAAAGGAGCATATTGCTGTTGCGCTTGCTCGGCTGTGCCTAATTGCTGTCCAAGCAATCCTGACAAGCGTTGCTGATAGGCTTGGTATTCAGGGGATACGTTATACCCTGCACCTATTACATTGCCTTGGGCATCAGTCGTAAATTGTGATGTTCCATAACGACTTGTAACGCCAACAGGACGAAACTTAGCCTGTTCTGCCGCAAGTTGTGCCGCTTGTAGGTTTGCTTGAGCCGCAGTATTGGCGGCACTTTGTGCGGATTGTCCTTGAAGTAAACCACTTCCTATGACAGCCGCTGGCATCATCCAAGGCATATTATTCCCCTTTAATTAAAACTTCATCTACTTTTGACGGGTCTTTCTCGTCAGTAGCATGAACACAGTACCAAACCACATCGGTGATGGCTTTTACGCCATGATTCTCACCAGCCTTAATCTCAATGCAAGTAGGTGCTTCAACAATCTGAATATCACCTTCTTTAACCACTACAACCTTACCCTTGGCAAGAATCCCAAAATGTGAATAGTTGTGCTTATGTTGCATAAGCATCTGCCCCGCATCAATGTGCGTTTCCTTGGCATACAACCCATCACTAAAGTGGTGCGTAATCATGCAGTCCTTTTCCACATATAGACCACGACATAGGGTGGCAAGTTAGCATTTGTTGCGCTTGAACCTGTTGTCGAAATTGTTGTTGAAATGTTGGCAGTTCCTGTATTTGATGTAACTGATGTAGTTCCTTGTTGGTCATCAGAATATGAAATGCCTTTGTAGTTTTGTGGACTATTAAAGTCATTAACAATGTACCAACTTGAAGTATGTGTGTGACCAGAATCAGTAGAAGTAGCCGTATGAGTGTGGCTTACGACAATTGCATCTTTAGAGCCACCCGTATTGCCAACTGTGCTGAATGTGGCATCGCTACTATCCAAGCCAATCATTACCTTGCCTGCGCCAAACGCAGTCCAAGTACCAAATCCAAGCAAAGTAGCGGGGTTGGTGCTAGAGGTAGCATTTGTATACACAGAACCTACTGGATACATGGCTTGCATAACTGCTTGCACAAACGCAGTAGTCGCTAACTTAGTAGAACTATCGGTAGAGGTTTGCGTTACCGCAGTCGTACCCGTTGGCAAACTAGGGCTACCCGTAAAGGTAGGGCCTGACAAATCTGCCTTGGTTGCAATCGCAGTAGCAATATTATTGAACTCGGTGTCAATCTCAGTTCCCTTGACAATCTTCAAAGGATTACCAGTAGATAAACTATCTTTACTAGTGAAATTGGTACTTTTGGTGTAGTCTGTCATTACAGTTCCTTAATAAACCTTGCCTTCTTTGGCAAATATCTCAATCTTTTGGATACTCAAAGGGTAAACATTGATGTCTGCCTCATAACCAGTCTGAACAACCTTGCCCGAACCAGTAGGGTAAACACTCAATGTCTGCAATGTGATACCACCAGAGTATTCTGCGGTGGTATTGTATTCGGCAACACCATAATATGAAACAGTTTGTGTTGGAATCTTGGCTGACTGTGAGTAATAGTTACCCGTAAAGTCATAACCCCATTTAAAAATCACATACTGATTACTACCACCAATCACCACAGTCCTGAGTTTCTTCAAAATAGACGTAGCAGAGGGCGCACCAAGATCAGTATGGTTCGTAAAATATTGAAAACGATATGTAGCGGTATCATCGTTATAACCAGAATAGGTAGCAAGATAGCCTCCTTTCCCAATGTACAACGTGCCATCTTGCTTGGTCAGCAAGGATTTAGGCTCTATTGAATCCCATGTAGTTACCCTTGCAGAACCATCGGGCAAAGTTCCCTTCATGTCAAAGCAATAGACTGTCTTTAAGACTGGCATTGTCAACAGATAAAAAGCCTCTTTACTGTTGTATACACTTTTAATGTTTGCCAATGTCTCGCCTGAAACGGCAGAAATTAGGTCATTTCGGACATTCTTAGACAAGTCACGCAATGGCATGGACTTCTCTTGGATAGTCCTCAAAGCACTACGCACACCTGTGGAAGACAGGAAAATTAGGTCTGTACCTGTGTAAGCCACAGAATCCCTTGCCACACAGCCAATTCCTGTGATGACATCTTGTAAAGTCATGGTTGATGGAGTTGTTGCGCCTTGGTAAACAAGAATGTTGTTCTTGCCAAATATGAACAAAAAGCCGTTATGCGCTCCCAAAGCGACAATTACATCGCCACCTTTAGGCCAAACAGTTGTGGTGTCTAGCGTTCCAGCAGTACCCGAACCCCATTTATTTGCCAATTTGGTATCACACCATTGGACAGTTAACTTGTCTGAGGATGTATCTGCCGTCCAAAGCCTTCCATAGGCACTTATAGCCGTGTTGGACAACTGAACAGTACCGCCATAACCCGATAACTCGCTAATTCGTCTATAAGTCGTTGTAGACAAAGATGGGTCAAAAACGAGAGGATCATGCCCAGATTGGAACAAGTAGAGTGCGCCAGCCAAGGAAACCATCTGCCAATTGCTTGCAGAGATAGTTGGAGCAGTACCGCCCCCACCATAAGTCAGCGTCACCAAGGATGAGCCACTTAACTTAAATAATTTGCTGTTTCCCGCCACAATGGTGTAGGAAGTAGCGTCAGCAGTAACCACCTCGCCAATCGAGGTAATGTCATTGGTAGACAAGTCAGTATTCGTAGAGGAATTAACTTTTGTCCAACCTTTTCTAGCCCCGATACGACCATATTGGTCAATCACACAGTTATTGGCAATAAGTGCAAAGCCACTAGCCAAGTCCAAAGACGAGTCTTGGGTGTTCAACCCGTAGAAGCCTGGGGCTGTTATCGAAAAGGCTTGTACCGCTTCTGCCATCAGGTAGCCTCAAATGTGTCGTTTTCAGGCGATCTAGCCAACTCCAAGGCAATTAGGTCAGCCAATGAAGACTTATACAAGGCATAAGCCTCTGAACTGCTCAATCCACCATCTTCGCCACGCTCCACCAAAGCACGGGCAAATGCACCCAAAACAATAGGCTCTTTTGCCAACAATGTGGTGGATGTGTCTGTCGTAAAGTCTGCCTCTGGAACAATTAGGCTGAAACGGATGCTATAAACGGCATCAGGAACAGGCCAAAAGTTGACCTTAATATCACCACTACTGTCTACGCCCTTTACTGTGTAGTACAAAGGAATACCTTGGGTAGGATTAGGAATCGTGTAGTAATAGGAATCATATTGGGCATGGGATAACGGCTGTAACTGGTTGTAAGCCGTAGTGTTTATCACATCCATAGTCTTGTAGCGGATGCCTGCCCCTGTCAGACTATATGGGCCAGTATTACTAGCAGTTGTGCTTACAGTAATAGCCGTATTGAAGGCATCCCAGTCATAGGCATCTGACACTTGACGCTTGGCATCATTGACATATTTGCCAACTAAGGCAGAAACTGTGTTTTCGGAGACAGTAGTGACTTGTGGCTCACGCATCCGAACCAACACATCATTGACTAAATCTAAGTAGGTAGGTAAAGCCATTACTTCTTCCCTTTATTTCTCGCAGAAATCGCTTTTGCTTTTGCCTTTGCGTCAGCCTTGGAGGAAGCCCCCCATGCCTTTAGAGAAAGAAGCAGTCTTGTCGGTTCACCATTCTTGTACTCAGGGCCACTCATGTTGCCCATCCGAGCCAAGAAACTTGCTCTACGGGGATTATCCCCCGATTTAACTGGCGGTTTCAAGTGTCCACCAGTTGTTGCATTATAAGACGCTCTACCCTTGGCGTTCAACCCGCCCTTCTTGTTTTGTCCTTCAGAGCGTTGCCAAGCGGGAGTTTTCATCTTATTTCACCTTTTTTGGTTTCTTTGCGGTTTTAGCAGACTCAATAAACGCTTTGGCAGTTGGCGCACCTTTGCTACCAACTTTACGCATCCGTTCACCAGAGCCAGCCTTGATTCGATCTCTTTTAGCCCAAATATTCGCATAAAGTCCTTGCTTTGCCATATCAATACTTCTTCTTTGGCTTGCTCATTCCTGCTTCGCTCATTGCAATAGCCACGGCTTGCTTACGGGAGGTAACTGTTGGGCCTTTCTTAGAACCAGAGTGCAGTTTGCCTACCTTAAATTCATGCATTACTTTGCCAACTTTAGCCATCTTGGGTGCTTTAGCCTTCATGCGTTTCTCCTTATTGAAGGGTTAATTGATACAAGGTGTTCTGATACAAACCCACAATTTCGTCAATGACGTTATGTAAAGCAGTCTCAGTACGGGGAACAATCTGTTGGCGATTAGCCTCAATCCACTCCATTTGCTGACGCAATACCTCAGAAACAGTACCTTTGTACTTGTTGGTTACATAAGGAATGTCCAATCGGATAGCGTAACGACCCTGAAACTGTTGGGCAAAATCGTCTGCCAAAGGAATAATGCCTTCATAAAACTCATTAAGAGTCTTGTGTTCGGCAAAAGATAGGGTTTTTAGGTGGATTCGGTGGGTAATCTCTCTCGCAAGGAACAATGTTCCTACAAATTCGCCTACTGTATTATTTGCCATACTTAGTCCTTAGTTATTGGGCCACCCGATTTCCATGCGTCACAGGTGCGTTTGGCGGCACAGGTGAAGTGGAAAAGTTCACAAAATCCTAGATTTGCCGCATCCATAAACTGCTGATCGTAGGACAACTCTTTTTCGTTCTCATTCGCCTTCTCTAAGCCACCCTTGATGCACTCCATCATCTTTGGAGTCTGGATAAATGCGGCACAGTTGCCACAACGCATCCCCATGACATCTTTGGTAGGTGCTTTGTACATCTTGGCTTTCTTCAGCCAAAACGCATGATTTGGTTCATCAGGATTGGGAGGGCCGTATCCATACTCTTTGAAAGCATGGTTTCTGTTCTTCAGGTTGGTGGAAACATCCTGAGTTGCTACAGGACATACACTTCCTGAGAGCATCCCTTGTTTCATTTCAACACCCGATCAAAGACAAAAGTGATAACACCACCAACGGCAGAGGCAACCATCATGCCTCCCCAAAAGCCCCCCTTGCCCTTGTTTGCCAACTCTAAAAGAGCCTTGACATCCTTGGACAATTGGTGAACTTCGTTCTGCAAAGCCTCCACTTGGGCTTCTAGTTTGCCGAACTCTCGTGCGCTAATATCGTCACTCATAACAACATTTCCTTACGGGGTCGCCCCATAGGTTTCTTTAGTGTGATTGTGTGCCTTGTTCCGTCTTCTTTGACATCCTCAACAACAATTGAGGTATCCATAAATTGATATTCTGGATGACGTTTCATCTCGTCAATGTCATGTTGCGCTGTGAACTCAACCACAGTTCCGCTACGCTTGCATTTGAACAAAGCCATAGATATTCCTTAATGTGGAAAGGGGGGTTATTCGCCCCCCTCTCTTTTAGACCATACGAGCCACTACGATTCGTAAGGTGCTAGACGCTAAGTCAACAGTAGCAGTTGATTCATTTTGGATGCGGAATTTGACAGTATTTGCGGCAGAGACATACCCTGTCACAGTTATACCCACCAAATCAACGCCCAAAGATGCACCGATAACCATGTCACCCAAGGCAACGCCTGGGATCGTAATGTCATCAGTCTCGCCTGCCCCATCGGCTAGAGAGCCTGGGTTCAAAGTTGCTGTCACAGCCCATGTATCGCTGAAAAGACCACGGAATTGGTCATTTCCACGACGAGTAGTTACAGAAGATGCGGTTGCCATGTATTTCTCCTAATTTAAGTTAAAAAAGACCCCCCAGTTACGGGGGGAGCAACTGCAATTAGGCTGGAACTGCCAAAGCAAATGCAGATGAGGACTTAGCCGCACCTGTGGATGCCAAGGTACGCAGAGCCGCTACGCCATACAGAGTGTCAGATGTGAACAATGTACCGAGGTACTCTTGTTTGTACTGGGTTTGTGAGCGAACTGCTTGTTGCTCAACCAATACCATCGCCTCTTTATGACCCATCAAGCAAATGCGGTCAGCACCAGAGTTGCCAGCACCAGTATCAGCGTTACTTGTAACAAATACGGGGATGCCATACAAGTTACCAATCTCGCCATTACGGATTGCATCACCATTACCAACGAACGCCTGTTCGGTGTAACGAGCCAAGCCCATCAGCGTGTTACGGCTTGAGGGTGGGATAACAAAGAAGCGTCCGTCCATAGGAACATCATTGTCATCAAGGCGTTGGATAGTTCTGCGGATAGCGGCATCGGTCAACGCAGAAGCGTTAGATGTTGAACTATTGTATGCAGTTGTACCATCACCACCGATGTAAGCCTTTGTAGACGATGTAGCAGTTGCATAGTCATCAGTTCCAATGGTTGCGCCATTGAAGGCACGACCCAATTGAACCAAGTCTGTGTCAACTTGTTTAGCCAAAGCGTAACCTGCGTCACCTGTGTAGAAGTTGCGTAGGCTGTTCAAAGCCTGTGCTTCCACGATGTCTTCGATCAAACGGCTATATTCATAGTGTTTGTTGATAGACACTTGGACTTCTGACTCGGTGTTAACGATCAGGGTAACTGCGTTGGTAGCACCTTTAGCAGATGCAGAACCACGAACAGGGGCTGGAATGTGAACTGTGTCACCTTTCTTGCCCTTGAAGTTCATACGCATTACCAAGTTTGCTAAAACGAGGTTTTTCTTGTAAGAAGCAATAATCTCATCCGACCAAATTTCGGGGATAAAGTTAGCCGCTGTCGTTACAGTCGTATTATTTGCGGGGGAAAATGCTGTCGCCATGTTAATTCTCCTTAAGAATCAATTAGTTACTTAACCCTCCCTTCAGCGTATGCTTGCATAATTTCGTTAGAAAGTGCCTCATACCTTTCAGGATCGTTCATTTTTAGCCGAATTAGGTCAGCCCTCCTGTAAGTACGCTTGCCTGATTCACCCGTACCACCAACATCGACTTGGGCGGCTTTCAGATTATTTCTGCGACTCGATTCTGCATCGGAAGCCACTTTCTTAGTCTTTACGCCACGCAACTCTTTGAAGGTAGATAACAACTCATTCGCACTATCAAAGTCAAATTCACCATCAGCCTTTGCATACAACGCCATCCGTACATTTGAGCCTTTTACCCAATTTACGAACTCTGGATCAGCAGTAATCTGCTGAAAATCAGGGTGTTCTTGCGCTAACTTCTGCTGAATTTGCATCCTTTTGAAGTCCGTAGCCGCCTGCTTAGCCGCCAAGACATCGGGATGTCTCTCCACAGTACTCTGAATCGCTTTCTGAGGATTCTCAAAAAAGTCTACTTCAGGTTCAACCTCAGCGTGTTGGACTTTCTGACCAAGATTTTGCTTAATGAGTTCATCGGCTAGTTTGCGAACCTCTCCAACCTCTTGTGCTTGACGACCAACCAGTTTTTCAACCTCTTGGTGCATCTTGATAACATCTTCTAATGATTTATTCCTATATTTTTCAGGAATCTTAGAATCTTCTATCGCATTTTGGTCTTCAATCTTCGCTTCTTCTGCCTCTAACTCGCTAGGCATCTCGTCTTCATTGTCTATCAACATACTGTTTCCTTTTCCTGCCACCAATGGGTTCTAGGAGATTACACATGAACTCGACAAAAGTGTTTATGAGTTCGCCTTGCGCTCTGCCGCTAACTTTTCACGATGGATGCGATCAAACTTGTTGGCCGCACTAGGGAATTTCCCTGACCATCCTTCTAACTTCACAGCAGGTGCGCTGAGAGTGCGGTTGGCTTGCGCTCCACACTCGCACCTAAAACTAACTGCCTCATAATCAGCCAGTCTTTCGGTTTTATGCCCGTTTTCACAGGCAAATTCATATATTCTTTTCATTCAGTTCCTCGTAAGCCTGTGTGCTGACCTGTTTAAGGGTTTTTAGCCAGACTAGGATAGAAAGTTCGCCTTTTTTGAATTGTAGGCTCTTTTCATCAGGGATTGTACTAATATTGTTCAACGAATTTATCATGTTGTCAATATCCTCCATCAAATCCTTCCACCCCTCGGTAGCCATAGTGGAGAACCGATTTTCGTAATAGCGTTGAAGTTCGGGACTCATGGCTTAGGAAACTCCTCTTTTACTGCTTGTATAGCCAATTTCCATGCGTCAAAGCCTGAGTGATACAGAATATCTAGTTGGTCAGCAATGCTTGGATAGGCTTTTGCTCTTTTGCGTTGATACTCTTTGGCAACATAATCAGTCTGGATGCGTTGCATTTCTTGTTCAATTTGCTCATCTGTAACAGGCGGTATAGATGGGTTATTCCAAGTAACTTCTCCGTCAAGGATAGAAACATCCGCATTAGGAACAAGGTTAAGGATGGCTTGCATTTTGTGAATCATGCCGCTATCTCCATTAAAACAATAGATGACTGCGCCCTACCATAACCACCGTCTTGGTCTGCTGTGTTTGTGTTTACATAAAAAGGGTTGGATGGCGTGTCTTGATAAAGTTGAACTTGATATGTTTGTGCAGAGGTAGAGGCAGGTGAGTCAAGGTATTCCCAGCCTGTTGTGGTCATTGCATCAATAGCGGTTGTTGGACTAGTTGCAGATTGACCTCCTAAATTGCCACCGCCATTACCAACAGCAACGGCAGTTCCATTTCTTGTAGTTCTTAACGCAACAGCATTAGCACCAGGTCTGAACAAAATACCGCAGACAAAAACACGTAGAAGGATTTTGCTAGTAGTAGAAGATGGGGTTATTGTTGCGCTAAAACCTGTAGCATTTACCCAAGCATTTCCTGTGCTACTTGTAAATTGAGATGTGTACTGAGTTGATACCACTTGCAACAACTTACCAGAAGATGCTTGCACCGCAGATGTACCACCCGCTACTACTGGGAATGTGACCCCTGCGCTACCATCCAAAACGAGTGCCATTATTTACTCTCCAAAGCCACCACACGGGCGGTTAGTGCGTTGATTGTTTCGGCTTGTTGGTCGTTTATAGCCTTTAACTCTTGTATAGCCGCTGTTAGTGTTGCTACTAGGAATGATGTGTCAATGCCTTGGTAAACGGGGTTTCCTTCAGCGTCTACTGCGTCTTTAGTTCCATGAACTGCTTGAGGGCATACTTCTGCCAACTCATGCGCTATAAAACCATCTCCTGTTTCTTCAGGTGCAGATTTCCATGTGTAAGTTACTGGTTTAAGTTGTGCAACTTTATTTAATGCACCAGTTAAAGGCGCAATGTTTTCTTTTAGGCGGTAATCAGAAGAGGTGTTGTAAGCGACTGCTGTTGTGCCATTTTGAGTAATAGAACCAATATTACTTGAGTTATAAACAAATTGAGTGTAAGAAGTTCCACTCGCTGTTCCACTTGCATGGTTAGTAATAATTTGACCACTATCTCCAGCAATTACAAGACCATTTGTATTGCTGTACCCGTTAGATGTTGTTCCTACCATCAACCTAGTACTGGTGTCAAGACGCATACGCTCATTACCATTGGTATACGCTCGCAGATAACTTGACGCATCGCTTTGCCAACTCCATGCGCCAGCGTTATCCCACATGAAATATTGGCCAGCACTAATAAATGCGTTTCCAGCCACTTGCAGTTTTTGTGTTGGCGAAGTAGTACCAATCCCAACATTTTGGCTGGTGTCGATTGTTACCGCAGTAGTGCCACCACTACCCGTATCGTTTGTCTTAAATACTAAAGAACCAGTCGTATCCCCACTATGTACTAGCGTAGTGGTTGAGGTTGTTCCTGCGGATATGGTACTCATTTTTGCTCCTCTTCTGGCAAAGGTTGGTTGCCCTCTTCAAGCCATTTCAAATAGGCTTGGTAATCGGTGTTGGAGGGGTCGAATGGAATAAAGGCGTTGTCAGAAAGACGAATTACTATATTAGCCAATCCATTTAATGTGCTATCAATGTTATATTGATTTACTTGTTTATACATTTTATAACTCCGCAGACGATGATAAGGCTGGATTACCAGCAGTTCCTGATGCGTAAAAATAAGTGCTTGTATTTACAAAATCAGCAAAGTCTATGCCACCATATATTGTTGGCGTAGCATTTACCCAACTACCACTTGCCAATGCAACAGTAGAAGCGGCTCTTTTTGTAACTTTAAAAGACCATTGAAATCTATTGTTTGAACCCGCAGGCATTACAGCAGATAACGCACAAAATCCTTCGCTTGTGTTGTAACTTAAAACCTCATAATACCTCTGACATAACTGCAACTCAGTACCATAAGGTCGGTAATCAAAACTCGTTGCTGTTGAGCCTTTTTCTAGTTGTACGCCTGTCACATAGAAGGTTGCTCCGTTTGTTCCGACTACGCTAACTGTTGATGTTGGCTGAACAATGTTCCCAGTAGCCCATGCACCAGCAGTTCCGCTAAATGAAGAACCAGAACCAAGGCCAAAGCGAACCCCCAACCCAATTCCATTAGTAGCCCCAACCCAAGTTCCTGAAGTATCACCAGCAATAGTTATACTAATTTGTGTCCATGTATTAGCAGACGATACTGTGTAACTAAATGGGTAACTTCTGTTTGCGGCACTATTGATTAGTGAACCGCCAAAAGTACCAGTTAGACTTGAATAAACTTGAAACGATAAAGTAACAGTTTTTGCGTTGGCAGTCCCAAAACTTAAATCGGCAGTATTAAAGCCTTCAATATTTTGTTGAAACAAAAATGTATCACCACTTCCAACGCTGTATGCTGATAAAGAAGTTACTAATAATGAATTTGAAAACCCCGCTGGTGCGGTTGACGATTGTTGAACAGAAAATTTAGATGAAACTGTAAGTCCAACTTTCCATCTATCTAAGGTGTATTGACCATCTGATGTAGCAGTAACACTCGCCCCCGCATTACGCTGGTCTATCACCATCGCACCGTTGATGATGCGGTTACGCAAACTGTTTATGTTTGGCGATATAACACCACCATCAGAACTGATTAGGTTATCTACGTTTACTGTGCCATAAGCCATTTGTTATCCTTTAAAGTACTAACCAACGCTGACCCGAACTAACAGTCACCGATACACCGCTACCCAGAGTTACTGGGCCGATTGAATGTGCGTTATTGCCACTAGCAATCGTGTAACTTGTTGAAATAGTGGTGCTGTTTACAAATATGCCGTTGGATGCTGTATGGACAGGAGCAGTTAGTTCGCCTGTACTTGGTTTATACAAATACTTTGCATTACTCGTATAAATCGTTGTTGGCGTACCTGATGTAGCAGAAGCAAACAAAGGATAAAGATTGCTTGCCGTACTCGTATCATTGCTGATACTAGCACCAGCCGTTATGCTTGCCCAAGATGTGTTTGTTCCATCTGTGGTTAGATACTTGCCTGAATTAGTTGACTGACTAGGGGCTAAAGCATTGAAGGCGGCATTAGCCGTAGTCTGTCCTGTACCACCATTAGCAATAGCCACAGTTCCTGTCACATTGGATGCAGTACCAGTCGTATTCTGATTCAGCGTAGGAATGTCAGCGGCAACTATTGCCCTAAATGTTGGTGCGCCTGCCGTTCCATTGGGTGAGGCTAAGAAATAGTTGGCAGTCTTGGAAGCATAGGGATTTTGCGTATCGCCATAGCCAGTTGCCAAAGAGATGGCAGGAGTTGTACCACCACTAGACGATACAGGAGCAGTTGCAGTAACCGATGTCACACCTGTATTTGCAACAGTAATCGAACCAGCCCCATTGGTGACGCTGATTCCTGTGCCTGCTGTTAGGTTAGCCTTCTCCCACAAGGAAGTAGAGGCGTTATAAATGATTGTCTGCCCATTACTAGGAGACTGAGCCGAAACATTGTGGATTTCGTCTAATTCGTAACCGTTTTGTACCTTTACAAACAACTTTCCATGAATAGCATGGGCATACTCAACGACAGCCACATAAACCAAATGCGTAGGCGCATAAGGCTTGGTAGAGGTAAGAGTTCCTGCCGTAGAGCCACTTAAATACAGTTGTGCGCCATCTGTGTAGGCAGAAGTGTCAATCTCTGTGATTAAACCAATAATCGTGACATAACCATTGGAATTGTTTGCCAAATCAGCATTTATCAAACCCAAAGTCTGAGCAGAAGTACTATCTGAGTTAGCCAATGCCTTGGTAACAGTAGGAATCTGTCCTGTTGCGCCTGAAATGTAGACTGCCGTACCTTTGGTAAGCGTTGCACCTGTGGAATTACGGACTTGAACGATTACATTGGTGGTTGAGGCAGATACTGCCACAGACAAATCTGCTACACCTGACGCAGTAGAGACTGTAACGCTTCCATCCACAGAAGTAACGCTACCAATAGCATTTACATCCGTGTAAGTCAGGGAAACTGCTCCTGTTTTGCTGTTAACTGAAGTAACTAGATTAGTTTGGTCAATCTTTTGCCAAACTGTGCCGTTATACATTGCCCAGTCGCCTGCTACCCAATCGGTTATTCCGTTTAAGTTGGTAGAACCTGAGACAGAAACAACATAGTAGTAACCATTTGTTCCAGAACTGCTTGTCAATGTAGGCGTATTGGTAGAAGCGTTCCAAGTGCCTTGATAACTCAGTCCACCAGCGACAGATGCCCAAGAAAGGGTGCTTCCGTTGGTGGTTAGATACTTACCTGAGTTTCCTGTTTGACTAGGAATCAGGTTATTTATCTGTGTTTGTAGGGAGGCTAGGGTATCAAGTACAGACTGAGAAGTACCGCCACCATTAGTAATAACTTTGATGGATTCTGCAAGGTCAGGAGCAACAACTTCACCAACATTGAGTTCAACACCACTAGAAAGCCCAATAATAAGGCTACCATCAAAATCGATGCGAGCAGAGGTGACAGACACGCCATCAATACCATCCACTCCATCACGCCCATCTCTTCCATCTTGGCCTTTAACTCCTTGAACGCCTTGTTTTCCATCACGTCCATCTCTGCCATTGCGCCCATCCTTTCCGTCTTTGCCATCTTTACCATCTTTGATAGAGGCAACTCGTTGTTCAATGGCATTTCCCACTTCATCGTAGCGAGAACGGATGTCTTGTTCAATCTTTTTGAGAGCATCAATAACTAAACCGACATTTTCTCCAATACGTTTTTTTTGTATTTCTTTTGATTGGGCGATGGACTTTTGTATGGATTCGAGTGCGGAAAGTTTCTCCGCATCTGTCATATCTTCTAAGTTAGGGATTATGTTGCTCATTTAAGATTCCCTGCAAGTTGCTCTAAGAAGTCATTTTCCACTTTTGTGAGATTTTCTTGCTTGTTTTGCATTTGTAATTCAACAATCTTGGATTTGTTCTTGATGTCTGCTTCTTTGAGCATCAACTCCGCAATCTTAACTCGTTTGTCGAACTCACGGCTTGCCGCCTCATCAGAATTTGGCAGATTTTGTGTCATGGAAGACGTAACTTTGGCTTGCACCTCTTGCGGTAGCAACTGAGCCTCAATCATTGTCTTAGTAGCATCAGCCCGATTCTGCTCAGCCTGTGTCGTACTGACCGCAATCTGCGCTTGAGCCGCTTGCAGAGCCAATTGTTGCTGTGCTTGTTGCATTTGTTGCGCTTGTGGGTCAGGTTGGCTCATTTGATCCAAGGCACTCATCAGTTCTACTCGGTTAGAGAACGAACTATTACCCACAATTCCCTTCAAAATCAGAGGCAGAACTGGGGTGTTTGGCCCTAAAGTCTGCAACAAACCAATAAATTGCTGTTGTTCGTACTCACGGGCGATGATGCCAAGGGAGGCGGTCGGCACAAAGTTCATGTCAACAGAAGGATAACGCTCTGGGTCAAATTGCATATAGCGAAAAGCCGCTTTTTTGATGAATGGCATCAAGAAATCTTCTTGAAAGTTCACCAAAGTGCGCTTGTACTTCTTGATAATTGAGGCAATTGCCAAAGACATACCGCCTTGACCGCCATCACGGGCTACGGCAGAGACTAATCCTTGGGAATCTAGCGTTCCAGTTGCTTGCAAAAGCATAGTTTGGAAGGCGTTGGCTGTTGCCATGTTGCCTTGATCGGTTTGACCAAACTTAAATGGCATCAAAATCTCAGCAGGAGAGCCGTTTGTGAGGATTGCCTTGCCAGGCTTGACCTCAAACTTAGCACCTCTTGGCAAACGAGTCGCATCCATAGCAATCATGGGACTTGTTGTCAGAGCAAGGGAGTCTAAGTGGCTACGGACTTGGGCATCCATCGCCTTTTGCATATTGTAGGCTTTCTCAATCGTGCCACGACCCAAGATTCGGTTAGGAACTGTATCTGCTTGATAGGTAATGATTGGTCTATCTTGCATCATGTAAGGGTTTGGCTCTGCCTTGAGCAACAAACTATCGTTGGCAATCACAATGATTGCCTCAACTAAGTCTGTGTAGTCCTCTGCGGGGGAAGACTCAGGGAACAAATCTACGATTTCCTTTTGCTCTTGAAGATTCTCAAGGTATTCCCTTGGAACTAAGCCATAGTAGGTCAATAGACGCACTTTTTCGTCTTTGAACTCTGTATTTTCTTGGGTTGGATCAAGGTCAGGGTCGCCTGCATCCAATTGAATGTCTACCTTGCGGTAAGCACCTGACTCTATGCCTTGGACAATCTTGTGGATGGAGACAAACTTCTCTACGGCTACGCCAAGGCAGTCTTCAACGCTAGTTCCATTGGGGTCAAACAGGAAGTTCTTGGGATTGACAGGGCTGATTCGCACACTAATGCGAGGTTTTTCCATCACTCCGATGGCGGCTTGCGTTGTGTCGCCTGGTATCGGCTGTGTAGCGGGGTAATATTCTTTTTCCGTCTTGACGATGATCTCGCCTATGCCTGTTCCATAGATTTCACCCATCAAGATGACTTGATCGATAGATTTTCTTACCTTGTCTTTGGCAAAGTCTTCAGAGAGTTGGTTACGGATTTGCTCAACATCTAGGGGGTTGCCGTCAATGTCTTTAACATCGTCTTTGATGTCAAAGTACTCGCCTTGACCAAAGATGGCTTCAATGATTTCTGCGTGACGGGTTTCTACGGCTTGTTGCGTGCCAGGCGTGATCAGGCGGCTACGCTCAGATTCACGGGTAGCGTCTTGTGAAGCCCATTCGCCACGGAAGATGCGCTCGTATTCTGTCCAAGAGTCTAGGAAGTTGCTGTTGCGGTAGTCACGCCACCGATCACAATGGTCAACAACAAAAGCAACTAAGTCTTTGTCAGCCTGTGTTGGTTCTACAAACTCATTTGGCTCATTATTGTCTGCCATTTAAACCCCCGCTATAACGTCTATTGGTTGCCAGTCTTCATCCTCATCTCCCTCAAAGTAGGAAGTGACCGCTAACTGGTCAAGATAACTTAGTGAGTCTGGCAAATCATCGTGAACGCCTTGTGAAGGGAAGAGCAACAGTTGGTCAAGAAAGACATCCCAATCTTCGTCTTGATTCAAGATGATGCGCCCATGCTCAAAACGCCCTTGGAGACTCCAAATAATTCGGTCAGCCTTTTTCCTGTTGCCATGCGTCAAGTCAACTATATGCGAATATACATTATTTTTACGCATTAAGTCACTCAAATACGGCAAAACTGCATTTTTTAATGCTCCACGCTCAATTCCAACAGAAACAGGGCGGTAATCCCTCATCGCCAACAAAATCTTTGCCGCAGTCTCCCGTATATCCCATCGCCCGTGAATAATCTCTTTTA
>OGWM01000017.1_pt1 | contig 23339 bp, 23 predicted proteins | sample 1576041 | NCBI WGS metagenome assembly OGWM01 (sample SAMN07581538, study PRJEB24739) | freshwater metagenome | place: Singapore | collected 2015-01
GAGTTTTGCCATCTGTTGTATCCATCGAAGCCCGTGCCACCAGAGGTGGATCAACTGGATCGGGATTTATTATTGATAGCACCGGTTACATTCTTACCAACAACCATGTCATTGCGAATGCAGTCACATCAGGTGGCGATATCAGCGTGCGCCTCAATGACGGTACTTCTTATAACGCTCAAGTTATTGGTCGCGATGGTGCTTATGATCTTGCGGTGTTAAAGATTCGTGCTGCAAACCTTAAAGCGCTCCAATTTGGTGATAGCGACAACGTTGCAGTTGGAGATTCAGTGATTGCTATTGGTTCACCGCTTGGATTATCCGGAACCGTAACGCTTGGAATTATTAGCGCGAAGGATCGCGCCGTGACTGCTGGCGAAGGAAATTCTGAAAACTCATATATCAATGCTCTTCAAACCGATGCGGCAATTAATCCTGGTAACTCTGGTGGTCCACTTGTGAATGCAACGGGTGCGGTCATTGGCGTAAATTCTGCGATAGCTTCACTCGGATCCACTTTTGGTGGTCAAGCAGGGTCAATTGGGTTGGGTTTTGCCATTCCAATCAATCAAGCTCGCAAGACTGCCGACCAATTAATTAAAAATGGAAGCGCTCAATATCCAGTCATGGGAATTTCTGTAGATATGACCTATTCCGGTGATGGAGCACAGATAGCAAAATCGTCTAACGGAATACAGAAAGGTGGTCCGGCCGCTGCAGCAGGTCTGCAAGCGGGAGATATCATCACTGAAATTGATGGTCGTGCAGTGACATCTCCCGAAGAATTGATAGTTGCAGTGCGTTCTCACAGCGTAGGCGAGAAGATTTCTGTTACATATAAACGTAATGGTGTTAGCAAGACCATTACGCTCACTCTGGCTGCTTCCAAATAGCAGAGTAAAGTTGCCACACTATGTTCTTTGATTTTGGTGCTGGCGAGATTATTGGTTTATTGGTCCTTGCCGTCATTTTGATTGGGCCAGAGCGACTTCCTCATTTTGCAGTCGATGCTGCAAAGTTTGTTAAACGAGTTCGCGAGATAGCCACTACTGCAACAAATGAGTTAAAAGAGAATCTTGGACCAGGTTTTGAAGATTTGACTCCTACCGATCTGAATCCTAAAACATTTCTTAAGCGTCAATTAGATAGCGTGCTGGATGATTCTGATCAGCCGCAACCGAAAATTAATCGTCGAATTGACCCAGATTTACTATGACGCAGATCGAAGAAATTCATTCAGCACTCGCTGCGGTAAAAGATCCTGAACTTCATCGCACCCTGCCAGAACTAGGAATGGTGAAATCTGTAGCTGTGCAAGGTGATACCGCTATTTTGGAAATTTATCTCACAATCGCAGGATGCCCCATGAAGGATCAGCTCACCCGCGATATTGAAAAATCAGTTCTTGCAGTGTCTGGAATTTCACGCGTGGATCTCTCCTTTACTCCTATGAATGATGAGCAACGTGCTGCAATCAAAAAGTTGCTCCGCAATGGGCGAGAAAGTTTTATCTCCTTTGCGCAAAAAGATTCCCTGACTCGCGTCATTGGTGTTGCTTCGGGTAAAGGGGGAGTAGGTAAATCTTCGCTGACGGTAAATCTTGCAGTTGCCAGCGCTCAACGTGGTTTGCGAGTTGGAATTCTTGATGCAGATGTTTACGGACACTCAGTGCCGAGACTACTGAACCTCATCGGACAAAGGCCCACTGCTATCGATCAGATGTTTATTCCCCTTGAGTCATATGGGGTCAAAGTTGTCTCCATGGAAATGTTTAAACCAGAACGTAGCGATGCCATTGCATATCGCGGACCTTTGCTCCATCGAGTTTTGGAACAATTGCTTTCAGATGCGTATTGGGGAGATTTAGATTTACTCTTTATTGATCTTCCTCCTGGAACCGGAGACCTTGCAATCTCTCTTGGCCAATTAGTCCCGAATTCCGAAATTATTGTTGTTACAACGCCACAAGTTGCAGCTGCAGAAGTGGCAGAACGTGCAGGACGTATTGCTCATCAAATCCACCAAAGAGTTCTTGGGGTTATCGAAAATATGTCAGCGTACCCATGTGAAAAATGTGGCGAGCCCACATCGCTTTTTGGTGAAGGAGGTGGAGCTGAAACCGCACTTCGCCTTACTCAATTAGTAGGAGGAGATGTTCCCTTGCTCGGAAAAATTCCTTTCAGCCCTCAATTGCGAAATGGTGGAGATGAAGGAACTCCTGTTGTGATTGCAGCTCCAGAAAGTGCAAGCGCCCAAGCGATTGAAGAAATTGTGGCTAAATTGATTGTGCGCGAAAAATCGTTACTTGGTATCCGGCTCGGACTTGCGTAGCTCTTCAGAGATTTCTTTCACAACTTCGCTTAATTCATTACGTAAGTAATCTCGCGTTGCAACATCTCCAAGTGCAATTCGGAGGCTTGCCAATTCCCGGGTGAGATATTCAGTATCAGCAATGCTACGTGCGTTCTGAGCGCGATCTTCATTGAGCGCAACTCGGTCTCTATCTGCTTGGCGATTTTGGGCAAGCAAAATGAGTGGTGCTGCATACGATGCTTGGAGCGAAAGAATGAGCGTGAGAAAGATAAATGGATATTTATCAAAACGCATATCAACTGGTGCGAGCGTGTTCCAAGTTACCCAACCAAGTACAAATGCGGTCATATAAACCAAGAAACGAGCAGTACCTAAAAAGCGTGCGAATCTCTCTGAGAGTCGACCAAATGTTTCAGGATCGTAATTACCGCGAAGTGAACGACGAACTTCGCGAGGAGTATCTAGGCGATCATTGCGTGCCATGGTTAACCCTCCTTCGGCAATTGCGAATCAATACTTTGTAGCGCTGCAGAAGTGACAGCGCTTGAAGCGGTCAAATCACGATGATCGTGGCGCCAGTTTTCTGGCAACAAGTGATCTAACACGTCATCAACTGTCACGGCCCCGAGTAATCGCTCATTTGCATCAATCACAGGCAGCGAAAGTAAGTTGTAACTGGCTAAGTATGACGAAACTTCATTCAATGATGCGTTGGGATTTACTCCCTTAGTTGCAGTATCCACGATAGATCCGAGCAGAGTTGATGGCGGTTCGCGTAGTAGACGTTGGTAATGCACCATTCCGATATATCGTCCCGTTGGGGTTTCTAGCGGTTGGCGGGTAATGAAAACTTGCGATGCAAGGGCTGCTGAGATTTCACTTTGACGAACCGCAGCAAGAGCATCAGCGACGGTGTAGTCAGCAGACATGACAATCGGTTCTGTTGTCATCATTCCGCCAGCTGAATAATCTTCATAGGTCATCAATCGAAGCAAATCTTCCGCATCTTCTGGGTCCATTAACTCAATCAGGGCTTGAGCACGTTCTTCTCCGATTTCGCGAAGTAAGTCGGCAGCATCATCTGGATCCATCTCTTCTAGAACATCGGCAGCGCGTTCACCTTCAAGTTCTGCCATCAAGGAGACACGAGCGCTCTCTTCCATCTCTTCAAGAACGTCGGCTAAACGCTCATCATCGAGTGCGCGCGCAACTTCAACGCGACGCTTTGGTGCAAGATCATGCAGCACGCTCGCTAAATCTGCTGGACGTAAGGTGCTTAAGGTGGAGAGCAAGTGAGTAACGCCTTGATGCGTTTCGGGATGGGTTATTCCAGAGACTTCTTCCCACGCAACAGTTGAGGTTGCACCTTTGCGACGTAGTCCGCGACCTTTGCGCATAACGTGAACTCGAGTAATAAACCAATCACCGTTGCGATTCTGTTCCATGCCGAGATCTTCAACAGTGACGTTCTGTCCATCTTCAACCAAGGAGACTGTTCGATCGAGGAAATCACCGAGCACCATCATTTCTCCAGCGCGAGTTTCAAAACGGCGCATATTGAGCAATCCCGTGATAACAACGGCACCGGCTTCAATCGAAGTGACACGAGTAATAGGTACGAAAACTCTTCGGCGAAGTGGAACTTCAACTACTAAGCCAAGGATGCGCGGAGGTTGATTATTGGAACGCAGGGTCGCGACTGCATCGCGCACCTTGCCAACTGGATCGCCATTTGGGTCAAAAACCGCTGTTCCTGCAAGACGGGCGAGAAATATGCGTGTGATGTTATTTCCGCTCATGGGATAAGAGTAACGCGTGCACTATCGGCTAGGTTTGGCATATGTCGAAAGCGCGGAATTCATTCGAAGATTCGGTGCATCATCACACTGCACTTCCTGCGCGGCCAGACCTGATTCGATTAATTATCGGAATATTTGGGGTTGGTTCATCCGGACCATTGATCGCCCTCAGTGCCATGCCAGTTCCGACATTGATTTTTTGGCGCAATTTAGGTGGTGCCATTGTGACGCTGCCATTTGCATTGCGGCACAAGATTGATCGCACTGGTGCAAAGTGGGCAATTTTGGCTGGCATTGTTTTGGCGCTGCATTTCATTGGATTTTTTCTTTCGATGCGACTTACCAGCGTCACTGCTGGGACTGCCATTGTTGCAACCCAACCAATTTTTGCCGCATTTTTCGTGAAATTAACTGGAGGGCATATTCCTCGCAAAGCTTGGTTTGGAATGCTCATCAGTTTTTCCGGCGTTTTGCTTGTTACTGGAATTGATTTACAACTCGACCGACGTTCATTCTTAGGTGATTTAGCAGCGCTAATCTCAGGTGCACTTGCTGCTTGTTACATGCTGATTGGTTCACGTGCGCAGCGCACTCTTGAAACTTTTTCCTACACCACCATGTGTTACTCAGTCTGCGCGATTACCGCATTGCCATTTATCTTCTTTGCTGGATATGAAATTTTGGGTTTTCCAGCGAGAGAGTGGTTGATTCTCTGTGGCTTGATATTAGGCGCTCAGATATTGGGGCACACTATGTTTAATCTGACTTTAAAGCGGGTTTCACCAGCAGTTGTCTCCATGATTGTTTTCTTTGAAGTTCCTATTGCTGCTGCACTCTCATTTCTCTTTAAGATTGGTAAGCAACCAACAATTTTGATCATCCCGGGCGTAGTACTTATCTTGCTGGGTTGTATGTTGGTTGTCATGCGTACCCGAAATGAATCAGCCGCGGTGCAGCCGTGATTGATTTACATACTCACTCAACGTGTAGCGATGGGACAGATTCACCTTTTACGGTCGTAAAAAAAGCGCTGTCAGCAGGAATTACCATCTTGGGTATTACCGATCACGATACAACCGCCGGTTGGAATGAAGCTCAGAGCGCTATTGCTCCTCAGATTCAATTAGCGCTTGGCGCAGAAATATCTTGTCTGAACGATGATGGAATAAGCGTGCATATGTTGGGACTTCTCTTTGATGGTGAAAATGAACAGATGCAAAGAATGCTTGCTGATTCTCGGGATACACGCGTTCCCCGCATGCGCAAAATGGTGACTCTGCTGCAAGAAGCGGGTTATGAAATTACGATGGAAGATGTGCTGGCTGCATCACCTGACCAGGCAACTTTAGGTCGCCCACACTTAGCAGATGCGCTTGTCAGTAAAAAGATTGTGAAAGATAGGGCAGAAGCATTCGCCCAACTACTCCACAATGACTCTAAGTTTTATGTCACTCATCTTTCTCCGACCCCGGTTGATGCAATTAAGACCATTAGGGCTGCAGGGGGAGTTGCGGTGATTGCTCATCCTTTTGCATCACGTCGCGGACAGACACTTCGAGCAGAATCTTTTCAAGATTTAGTTGATGCGGGGCTTAATGGAATTGAAGTCCATCACCGTGATCAGAGCCCAGATGAACAACACATATTAAGTCAGATTGCAGTTGAAATGAATTTAGCTATCACAGGTTCAAGTGACTATCATGGCGCCGGAAAAGTTAATCAGCTAGGCGAAAATACAACCCATCCTCAAGAATGGGAAAAGCTTGAGTCACAAGCAAACGCGCGAAGGGTAATCAGCAAATGAATACGATGAGTTCGCTTACTTTTGCATCACAAGCATTTGTCACGCTCTTTGTGATTATGGATCCTCCAGGTGCAACTCCAATTTTTCTTGGATTGGTGGGAGATAAAAGTTCACGCGAACGAACCCGGCTAGCGTGGCAGGCTGCCGCTGTCTCACTCTTTGTTATTGCATCCTTTGCACTCTTTGGACAATTCATTTTGGATTACATGAATGTATCGATTGAAGCGCTGCAAGCAGCCGGTGGACTTCTGCTTCTCTATGTTTCACTTCAATTGTTGACTGGGACTTCACAAGGCGGCGCTACAAAGAAGAGCAATAACATTGGGATGGTTCCACTAGGCACACCGCTTCTTGCAGGGCCTGGTGCCATTGTTGCCACCATGATTTATGTGCAGAAAGCTGATACCAGCGGACAATTTCTGGGACTTGCACTTGCGATTGTTGCAGTTCATCTCATTATCGGAACTGTGTTGATGGCTTCGAGCAAAATTGTTCACATCATTAAAGAGGCTGGAGTCTCACTCCTTGCCAGCATCGCTGGTTTACTGCTTGCCGCTATTGCTGTTCAAATGCTGGCAAATGCCATCAAAGCCTTTATTGCTCAGTAGCAATTCTCTTGGTGCGGACTCTTTCGCGCTTTTTCGCTGGTGATTGTGTCTTCGAAGCTACTTTTTCAGTGCGTTCTTTTTTAACTTTACTCATTCTGCCTTGAGCATCTCGCGGGATATTGAGCATTTCATAGAGATGATCAGACGAGGAGTACGTCTCTATCGGTTCTGGTAGTCCTAAGCTCAGTGCAGTATCAATCATTTTCCACCGCGCTAGTTCATCCCAATCAACAAAAGTAACAGCGATTCCATGCGCCCCAGCTCGAGCGGTACGTCCAATTCTGTGAACATACGTTTTTTCATCTTCTGGGCATTGATAATTAATAACATGGGTAATTCCATCAATATCAATTCCGCGAGCTGCTACATCTGTTGCAATCAGTACATCTGATTTGCCACCTTTAAAGTCATTGAGGGCACGTTCACGCGCAGTTTGCCCTAAGTCTCCGTGAATTGAAGCTGCTCTAAATCCACGTTCGACGAGATCATCGGAAGTTTTTTGGGCAGTTCGTTTAGTGCGACAGAAGACAATCGTTGGTCCACGATTTTCTGCTTGCAGAATTCGCGCGAGTAATTCAGTTTTATCCATAGCATGTGCCCGGATGACATGTTGCTCAATGCGCGAAACAACTGCACCTTCATCTTCGAGATTGCTTGCGCGAATATGTACTGGTTGATTCATAAAGCGCCGTGCCAGCGCAATAATGTCGCCCGGCATAGTTGCTGAAAAGAGCATAGTTTGAACTCGGGCGGGTGTGCTGGTGAAGATCTTTTCAACATCTGGCAAGAATCCAAGGTCGAGCATTTCATCTGCTTCATCAAGCACAACGCGAGAGACATATTTAAGTTGCAGCTGTCCTTGTCGATAGAGATCGAGCAAACGTCCTGGTGTTCCGACCACGATTTCAACGCCTGCTTGCAGCGCATCAATTTGAGGCTCGAATGCTTTTCCGCCATACACAGCAAGTGTTCGGATACCGCGATTTGTTGAGAGTTCCATCAAATCTTTGGTCACTTGGATACATAGTTCGCGCGTTGGAACAACAACTAGTGCTTGTGGTTTACCTTGCTCTGAAAGCGTTTCCCACTCTTGATCATGGGGTGCAATGACGCGCTCAATCAGCGGCACGCCAAATGCGAGAGTCTTTCCGGTTCCGGTCTTTGCTTGTCCGATCACATCGCCATCGGCGAGCGCTAGTGGGAGAACTTGTTCTTGAATGGGGAAGGGTGCAATAAATCCATGTTCGTTGAGCGCCGCAATTGTTTCGGGGCGAAGTGGAAGGTCGGAGAAATTGAGTGACACTTACGCAACGCCGAAACCGACGCGACGTTCAGCTGGCTCGCCAATTTCGACATAACCAATTTTGTCGGCAGGAACGATGATTTCATTGCCGACTACATCTTGAAGAACAAGGGGAGCAGCTGAGGTCAGGGCTGCAGTGACAGCAGCTTTGATTTCAGCCGGAGATGAAGAACATTGAAATGAGAGTTCGCTGCCTACATTGGTAATTGAAATTCTTACCTTTGAGGCTTTTTCGCTTTTCTTTGAACTCATAACGCTATCTTAGAGTTAAGAGTCAGTACGAGGAAATCCGGAGATACCTCTCCACATGAGATTTTCGACAAGTTCCATCGCTTGTTGGCGTGACAATTTGCTATCTCGTGCAAGCCAATGGCGTGCAGTTACTTGTACATACCCAATCAATCCAACTCCCAGCATCATGGCCGCTTCCTTGGGAAGTCCGGTGTCATTTGAGATCACACCACTGACTGCTGCGGCACAGTCGTAGGTCATGCGATTGAGTCGTTCTCGGACTTGTGGTTCAACATTCATATCGCTCTCAAAGAGCAGACGAAATGCTTCACCTTCATTTTCAATAAAGTTGAAGTAAGCCTCAATGGTCACATGCACTCGCTGCTGGTTATCTGGTGTTGATGAAATTGCTTTTTGGATTTCATAGACCAAAGAGTCGATGTGGAGATCAAGAACGGCAAGGTAGAGATCGAGCTTTGACGGGAAATGCTGATACAGCACAGGCTTGCTGACATTTGCGCGATCGGCGATTTCATCCATCGCAGCAGAGTGGTAGCCAGCTGCTGTAAAAACTTCGAGAGCTGCGGCTAAGAGAATGGCACGACGTTCATCGCGAGGTAAACGAGATTTATCTGTTCGCGAATTGTTTGCAGAAAGAGATTGCGTATCCATTGTGCGCATCGTATAAGAATTCGCATCGAATGGCACAGTACGGCAGAATTGGATTTATGAAGACCCCGCCGCTTGTGAATCCTGGCCCTGCGCTCACAGTTGATGAAGTTCGTCGCTATAGCCGCCATCTGATTATTCCTGACGTGGCGATGGCAGGTCAGCAGCGAATGATGAATGCCAAGGTTCTCTGCGTTGGCGCAGGTGGGCTCGGATCTCCAGCGCTCATGTATTTGGCTGCTGCAGGAATTGGAACATTAGGTATTGTCGAATTTGATACCGTCGACGAATCAAATTTGCAACGACAGATTATTCATGGCCAATCAGATATTGGAAAAAGCAAAGCTGAGAGCGCTCGCGAAAAGATTGCCGAAATTAATCCATATGTAAAGGTAACTTTGCACGAGACTCGACTCGATAATTCAAATGTTTTAGAGATCTTTTCGCAATATGACATCATCGTGGACGGAACTGATAATTTTGCAACTCGTTATCTCGTCAATGATGCATGTGTACTTCTCAAGAAACCGTATGTGTGGGGTTCGATCTATCGTTTTGATGGACAGGCAAGTGTTTTCTGGGCCGAATATGGTCCCTGCTACCGCTGCCTCTATCCTGAACCACCGCCACCAGGAATGGTGCCAAGTTGTGCCGAAGGTGGAGTCCTCGGGGTTTTATGCGCAACTATCGGTTCGCTACAAACCACTGAGGCAATCAAAGTTCTCACGGGAGTCGGTGAACCTCTCATTGGTTCGCTCATGGTCTATGACGCGCTAGAAATGACATTTCGCAAAATCAAAGTCCGTAAAGATCCGCAGTGCCCGATCTGCAGTGAAAATCCACGCCAAACCGCGCTCCTTCCTGATTACGAAGCATTCTGCGGAGTTTTATCTGATGCAGCGGCGGAAGCAAGCTCGGGGTCAACAATTACGGTTCAGGAACTCAAGAGCAAAATTGATGCGAGTGAAGATTATTACTTGATTGATGTGCGCGAACCGAGCGAGTTTGAAATTGTGCGGATTCCAACATCTCATCTCATTCCTAAGCAAGGATTTATTGATGGGTCAGCGCTGGCAGCGCTTCCTCAAGATAAACCAATTATTTTGCATTGCAAGAGCGGTGTTCGCTCCGCTGAATGTTTAGCAATTCTCAAGGGCGCTGGCTTTGCAGATGCAACTCATGTTGCTGGTGGAGTGGTTGCCTGGGCAAAACAAATTGACACAACTCTTCCGGTGTATTGATGCGAGGTAACTATCGGGGCTATCGCATGCTCTTGGTGCATGCACATCCTGATGATGAAACGATCAATAATGGCGCAACGATGGCGATGTATGCCGCTCTTGGCGCTGAAGTCACTCTCATCACCTGTACTCGCGGCGAAGAAGGTGAAGTGCTTATTCCAGAATTAGCTCATCTCGCTGCCAATCAGAGTGATGCGCTTGGACCACATCGCGAGATTGAATTAGCAGATGCAATGCGCGCACTGGGAGTAAGCGATCATCGATTTCTTGGAACAGATTCTCTGAAGTTTCGAGACAGTGGAATGATGGGAACAGAGCCAAACAATCGCCCTGATGTTTTTTGGCAAGCGCAGGTTGATAGCGCCGCGGATCTTCTGGTAACAGTGATTGATGAGATTAAGCCGCATGTGTTGATTACCTACGATGAGTTTGGTGGATATGGCCATCCTGATCACATTCAAGCCCACCGAGTCGCGATGCGGGCTAGCGAAAAATCAGAGTGGCAGATCCCCAAGATTTATTGGAATGTAATGCCAAAGTCGGTGATTCAATCTGGAATCGATGCCATGAAAAAAGTGGGTTCAGATTTTATGGGGGTCGAAAGCGCTGACGAGCTTCCCTTCGCTAAGGATGATTCCTTTGTCCACGCATTAATTGATGGAAATAAGTACGTCGATAAAAAGATGGATGCCATGCGCGCCCATGCTACGCAAATATCTGTAGATGGACCCTTCTTCGCACTCTCTGACAATGTGGGCTTACAAATTTGGGGAAATGAGTACTACACACTGGTTCGTGGAGCGAAAGCAGAACCCATCGATGAACAAGGTCGTGAAACCGATTTATTTGCAGGCATAGCGCTGTGAAATTTTTGCTCTCCATTGCGCTAGGTGCGCTCACTGCATTAGGTGCCACGTTGATACACCCATCAATTCCGCCACTCGGTGTCATCATTGCGATCACAGCGACGTATGTATTGATTTGGTGGATTGGACGGCATTATGGAAAGCGTCGTTATCGTATCTACGCGCTGCTGGCATGGATTTTTGTGATCATGCGCGCAGGTTCTTTTGGTGTTGGTCAAGAATTACTCATCCAAGGGGATACTGCAGGAAGCGCACTGCTCACACTTGGATTTGTGGCAGGACTGTTGGCAATTTTTCGTAAGGTTTAGAGCCAACTCCAACTTTGTCCATCGGGACCATCTTTAATTTCTAATCCCAGCTCTTTTAGTTCATCACGAAGATCATCGCTGCGCTTCCAATCTTTCGCTGCGCGCGCACTCACTCGAGCATCGAGTAGCGCTTGTGCACCCTCAGGAAGCGGCTTGATCTCATCAACTCGATCCAGATCGAGTCCAAGTACTTGATCTGCATAGAGAAAGATGGCGCGCTTATCCAGCGAACCCATAGACGCGTCTTTTTCAATGGTGCGAAGTCTTTGCATGGCACGAGGAGTATCAAGATCTTGCGTCGGCGCGCTATTTATCTCTGCATCAAATTTCAGATCGTTGGAATTTCCCCAGCTTTGCACAGCGGTGCGCCAACGGCGCAATGTGGCATGAGCTGCTTCAAGAGATGCCCAACTTAAATCCATTTGTGAGCGATATCTATTTTCGAGTAACGAAAAGCGAAGTGCGAGTGGATCTAACCCGCGATCAATCACATCCTGCAAGAGCACTACATTGCCAGCGCTTTTTGACATTTTGCGCCCTTCAAAAAGTAAATGCTCGCCATGTACCCAGGTGTCAACGGTTTCGTTTCCGGTGAGCGCATTGGATTGGGCGCGTTCATTTTCATGATGCGGAAAGCGCAGATCGATTCCACCCACATGCACATCAACGTGTGCGTTTAACATATTGATTGACATCACGCTGCATTCGATATGCCAGCCGGGAAAACCTTTGCCCCATGGTGCATCCCAAATCATCTCGGTGCGTCCACCCGCTACTTTCCAGAGCGCCCAATCGGCATGGAAACGTTTTCCACCTTCATCGGTGTACTCATAGCGATGCCCAGGTTTGAGGGAATCTAATTTGTTTCCGCTTATTGCACCGTAGCTAGATACAGATGCAGCATCAAAGTAGACCGAACCATCAGTACCTACATACGCGTGCTGTGTATGTATTAATTTTTCAATTGCGCCGATCATCTGATTCATGTTTTCTGATGCCTTGGGATAGGCATCTGCGCGCACAACATTGAGCCGCTTTAAATCATGGTGGAAACGAGATTCATAGCGCTTGGCAATCTCAAATGGATCGGTACGGGTTCGCTTTGCCTCAGCTAACATTTTGTCTTCGCCGGTTTCGACAAAATCATCGGCCATATGTCCAACATCAGTAATATTTTGTATCAGGCACACTTCCAAACCCGTTAAACGAAGAGTTCGTGCAATCAAATCTGCCAATAAGAATGTCCGCAAATTTCCGACGTGTGCATCCCGATACACCGTGGGACCACAGCAGTACATCGTGACTTTCCCATCCGAATGAGAAATTTCTTTCACTTCTCGAGACATGGTGTCGTACATCGATAAGGTGCCTTCAGAAATATCGCGACGATTGAATACGGGGATTTCTCTCATGACTGCGATGTCATCTGGGTTAAATGTCACCACTTCGCCGCGGCGGTTGATGAGTTCTGTCTCACTCTGTACAACACCAACTAAGTCCCGGAACCCTCCATCTGAATCGCGCAGCCGCAAGGTGGCGCGTTTGCCGAGGGCGGCAATTAATTGGGGGCGAATATCGCTCACGCCATAACAGTAATCGTGCGCTGCCCTGCCTGCATGGCTAGAATTACGGCATGACTTATGTAATTGCCGAACCATGCGTTGATGTGAAGGACAAATCCTGTCGCGAGGAGTGCCCAGTAGATTGCATTTACGATGGCAATCGCATGCTCTATATCCAGCCTGACGAATGCGTCGATTGCGGTGCCTGCGAACCGGTCTGCCCAGTAGAAGCCATTTACTACGAGGATGATGTGCCCGGGCAGTGGCAGAGCTATAAGAAAATCAATACAGAATTCTTTATCGAACTCGGTTCACCTGGAGGAGCATCCAAAGTCGGTGAAACAAAGACCGATCACCCAGATGTAACTGCTCTTGCGCCAAAAACTTCCTGATTTTCCGTGGGATGCACTTGCTCCCTACGGAGTAATTGCACGTAACCACCCCGCAGGTGCAATCGATTTATCTGTTGGCACACCGGTCGACCCGACACCCGCATTCATCCAAAATGCACTCACTCGACATGCTAATTCACCGAGTTATCCCATTACTGCCGGAACTGTCGAACTTCGTGAAACTTTAGAAAAGTGGGCGCGCCAGCGCCTCGGTGCGCAAGGAGATATTGGAGTTCTTCCTGTCATTGGTTCAAAAGAATTGGTGGCATGGTTACCCACTTTGCTTGAGTCGCAACATGTTCTCTTTCCTAAGATTGCCTATCCCACATATCTTGTAGGTGCTTTACTTGCAAAGGCGCAACCAACGGCAGTTGATATTGATGCACAGACATGGCCTGCAGCAGATTTAGCTTGGGTGAATTCACCTTCTAATCCCACCGGCAGAGTTCACTCAGAAGCAGAATTACGAGCAGCTATTGCTTGGTCACGAAAAAATAATTCGGTAGTGGTCTCTGATGAGTGTTATCTGGAATTTGGCGATGGCAGCGCACCCACCTCGATTTTGCAATACACAGATGGAGATAATCGCAATATTCTGGCCGTTCATTCGCTTTCAAAACGATCTTCCTTAGCAGGTTACCGCGCTGCGTTTGTTGTTGGTGACCCGGCAATCATTGCGCGCATGTTAGAGGTGAGAAAACATGCAGGAATGATGGTGCCACTTCCAGTTCAACACGCGATGGTTGCGGCGTTATCTGATGATGTTCATGTTGGCGAACAACGGAGTCGTTACAACGCGCGCAGAGCTATCTTGCGTCCGGCTCTTCAGAGCGCTGGATTTTCCATCGAACATTCAGATGCTGGTTTATATATTTGGGCAACGCGCCATGAAGATTGCTGGGACTCAATCACGTGGCTGGCAGAACGCGGAATTCTCGCTACTCCAGGCGTATTTTATGGTGATGCCGGTGCCCACCATATTCGCATAGCCATGACAGCAACAGATGAACAGATTGCGGAAGCTGCAGCTCGCATTATTGCGGAAGCGCGTTAGGAGTTTGCCGTGACTGTAGGAATTTTATTAGTGGGTGGATTCGGGACTCGCCTGAAACCACTGACCAATGAATCTCCAAAACCGATGTTGCCAGTTGCTGGTCTGCCAGTGACAGAGCACCAAATCATGGCAGCTAAGAGAGCAGGAATTCATACACTTGTTCTGGCAACATCATATTTAGCAGAAGTTTTCACCCCTTATTTTGGCGATGGTTCCAAGTGGGGGATATCTATTAAATATGCAGTTGAAAAAGAGCCGCTCGGAACAGGTGGCGCAATCCGAAACGCTGCAGAATTATTGGGGCGAGATGAAGATGTAGTGATATTCAATGGGGATGTATTAAGTCGCCACGATATTGCTTCACAAATTGCATTCCATCAAAAGGTGCAGGCAGATGTCACACTTCATCTGATTCGAGTTGCAGATGCGCGCGCATTTGGATGCGTGCCACTGGATAGCTCTGGCAAAGTCACGGCATTCTTAGAGAAAATGGAAAATCCAGTCACGAATCTCATTAACGCCGGATGCTATGTATTCTCCCCACACATCATTGATCAGATTCCATTAAATGAAGTTGTCAGCGTTGAACGTCAGACTTTCCCTGCATTGGTCGCAGCAGGACGCCCCATCTATGGGTATGAAGACCAGTCATATTGGCTTGATGTAGGAACTCCAGCAGCGCTCTTTCAAGGATCGCGCGATCTCATCCCCGGTGATTTTCAGGCGATGCCAGGATGCGATATCGCAACCGATGCGCGCATCTTTGGCCATTCTTCGATTGGTGCGCGCTGCCGGATAGAAAGCGGCGTATCGATAGAAGATTGCATTATTGGTGATGATGTTGTGATTGGGGCGAGAACCTCGCTTTCCCACACATTTGTGGCGCATGGATCATCGATATCTGCGGGGGAATCCCATCAGAATCGCTACATATCGCCGAGCGAAAATCTGCCGATTCCCGGCTGAAAATCTCAAAAAGTCTCGCTACCGAGTTGACTCAGAGGGATTACACGGGTGTAATTCTCCGTAAGAGCCAAGCAATTACTACGAAATTGCGGCCCATGACTTGAGGAGATTCGCGCATGCCGATCCGCCCAGAAGGTACATCGACTGGCAAGCCATCAGCCCCCACTGCTGGACCAACTATTCAACTCGCAAGTGGAGAGAATCTAGAACTCTCCTGGCAAGAGCGCTCACTCTGCGCGCAGACTGATCCCGAAGCATTCTTTCCTGAAAAAGGTGGATCAACTCGCGAAGCAAAGCGAGTGTGCCTTGCATGTGATGTTCGTCAAGAATGTCTCGAATATGCGCTCGCACACGATGAGCGCTTCGGCATTTGGGGCGGACTATCTGAGCGTGAACGCCGCCGTCTCAAGCGTCGTCCTGCTTAAACACAACGAATTCACTCATCGCACTACGCGATAAGTTTCCCTTATGAGTACGCAACGCGTAACTGCGATTCTCGTTGTTCACGATGGAGCAACATGGTTACCCGAAACTGTTGCGTCAATTGCATCTCAAACTCGAAGCGCAGATCGCGTCATTGCAATCGATACTGGATCTGTCGACTCTTCAACTAAATTATTAAAAGGTGCGCGCATTCCAGTTATCTCAATGGATCGCGAAGTTGGTTTTGGTGAAGCTGTCACACACGCGGTATCACAACTACCTCCAACTACTGATTCACAAAGTGAATGGCTCTGGATCTTGCATGACGATTGTGCATTAGATAAAAACGCTTTGGAATACTTATTGCAGGCTGTTGCTGAAAGACCAAATGTTGCTGTTGCCGGACCCAAATTACTTGGTTGGCACGACCGCACTCATTTACTTGAAGTGGGCATCAGCCTTGCCACAAATGGTGCTCGCTGGACTGGACTTGAACCCAATGAATATGACCAAGGTCAACGCGATGGAATTCATGAAGTCCTCGCAGTCAGCACTGCTGGAGCGTTGATTCGTCGGGATGTGTATGAAGAGTTAGGTGGGTTTGATAAAAATTTAGAACTCTTTCGTGATGATGTTGATTTTGGCTGGCGCGCTCGAGTCGCAGGACATTCAGTCATCATCGTCACCGATGCCCGAGGATTTCATGCTCAGGCATCTGCTACTGAAAGGCGTAACGTGGATGTTAAGGGTGCACTTTTGCATCGACCATTACTTCTTGATCGACGTAATGCAGCCTACGTGCTCCTTGCAAATTCAAGTATCTGGATACTTCCTTTGCTTGTTATACAACTATTGGCAGGATCAATCTTTCGATCCATCGGATATCTCTTTGCCAAATTGCCTGGCTATGCAAGCGACGAGATTTTGGCGGTGCTGTCACTTATCATCAAACCTGCAGAATTGATTGCAGCGCGGAGAGCGCGCAAACTCAACCGTTTTATTTCTAGCCGAGTCATTGCTCCTTTTATTCCTTCGCGCTATGAACAATTTCGTAGTTCGCTTACTCGTGCCATTGAATCGTTCAGAGTTAAGTTGTTGCCTGATCACAGCGAAGTTGCGGCAACTTCTGCCCTTGAAATTAATGAAGATGAAGACTTGCTCACTCCTGCTGCGGGTCATTCATGGTTTCGAATCTTTACGCAGCCAATCTTTGCGGTTGCAACAGTTGTCGTTGCGCTTTCTCTCGTGTGGAGCAGGCACCGCTTCGGCAGCCTCTCCGGCGGTGCGCTTGCGCTCTCGCCGCAAAATTCTGTGGATCTTTTTAAGTTGTATATCGCGAGCTGGCATGACGTTGCGATGGGGAGTGGGTTATCAACTCCTTTCTGGGTAGTTCTGGTCGGCATCGCATCATTTCTCACCCTTGGAAATGTGGCGCTTTTTATCTCGCTCCTTTTCCTTGCTGCGCCCTTACTGTTACTCCTATCTGCACATCGCTTTCTTAAGCGGTTCTCATCCAATGGCTGGCTTACTGCAGGAGCGGGTGCCCTCTATGCGTTCTCGCCCATTTCTATAGCTGCGATTAATTCAGGACGCCTCGGCTTGCTGATATTCCTACTGGGCGCACCCTTTGCATTACAAGCACTTTTATATTGGCATGAAATACATACCTGGTCATTGCGAAAAATTTCTGGAACAACGCTTCTGATTTGGCTGCTGTACTCATTTAATCCATCAGTGCTTCTCATGGTAGCAAGCGCGATCTTCTTCTCAGCAGCTCGGGATTATTTAAAGGCTGGAAAGAATTGGAGAGACCAAGAATTTCTCTCACGTATTACAAGATACGCAACTTTGCTCTTTGTTCCCTTCCTGCTCGAGGCACCACACTCGTTTTCAATCTTTATTCGCCCACAAAAACTGGTTGGTGAAATTGGAATCCCAGTTGCAGGCGGCGGCCCTAATATGGCGTTCTTAGCAAATCTGGGGGGACTCGGATCACTTCCATGGTGGTGTGTCAGCCCACTAGTTGTGGCGCTGATGATTACTTTCTTCTCATCCACAGTTGCGCGCCGATTTGCAACTTTGGGAATAACTTTTTTACTTGCCGGAGTATTCCTTTCATCATTTGTGGCAATAGGTAACGGAACTACTGCTCCAAGCAGAGTCAGTTCTGGAACATTTATTGGCGCAGCGACGCTGCTTGCAATCGTTGCGGCTGTGGCCATGTTTGACAAAATCAAGGCACGCCTTGAAAAGTCTCACATTAATTATCGCCACGTTGCTATTGCTAGCGTTTTAGGTCTCACCTTTTTCTATTCAATAACTGCACTCTCTTGGCTGGTCACAGCAGGTGCAGATTCTCCGCTTCGAGCAACATCGAAAAAGGTGCTCCCTGCATTCCTAGCAATTGAAAAAGAAGCTAAAACTGTGGTGCTTCGCCCATATCGAGATAACGGTGATGTGACTTTGTCCTATTACATTTCGCGTGGGCGACCTGTGACTCTCGGTGAACCCGATGTGGCGCCTGCCAATAATCGCGCGCTTTCGCAAGCGATTGAAGGTTTGGTCGATAACACCGGAGTTGCATCAAGTGCGATCTTGGCGAATTACGGAATTAAATATGTCTATCTTAAGAATCCAGTTCTCGAAGATGTTGCACAAACAATCGATGGACTAGGTGGTTTTAGTCGAACCTCAGCAACTAAGTCTGGAATTGTTTGGAAAGTTATTAAAGAAACGGGCCGTCTGACATTTGTAGACTACAGTGGAAAAGTCAGCGTGCTTCAATCACAAGGAGTTCGCGCATTCGTTGATAATCCTGGAACCTTGACTTTGGCTGAAACATACAGCGATGGATGGCAAGTATTCCAAGATGGATTCCGTGCTGCCAAAATTAAGAATGACAACGGACTACCAACTTTTGAAATTACATCTGGTGGCGAAATATCTATTGCACATGAAGGCCGTGTGCGAAGAGGGTGGATCTCATTCTTCATCATCGTTCTTACCACCATGATTGTGCTCGCACTCCCTGCAGGGCGTCGCAAGTCTCAAATCGCAGATAGGGAATTGGCATGAAGAATCAGCGCCTTATCTATCTTGCCGTTCCGGTTCTCTTTATTCTTCTTGTGAGCAACCTACTTAATTTTTCAGTTTCAACAACCCGTTTCAATCAGTCATATCCAGCGGTTGTATGCCCACCCAATACTGAAGGCTTAACAACCGCTATCTCATTGACTTCATCAAAAACTCAAGTACGTAAGACCGGTTCGCAATCTCTTAAAACGTATGAAGTTGGATTTAAGCGCTATGCAGTTGCTGCTCAATCCGCTGTGATCGAATCTGGGCAAGTGACTCCCATTGTGTGGCAAACTCGATCGGGTGTGTGGGCAGGTGCGATGGGGTGTAGCGCTCCTAGCACTTCACAATGGTTTGTGGGAGCTACGGCGGATGTCACCTCTCAAGGTTCGTTACATTTAGTAAACAGTGGTTTAGGACGTGCATTTGTTGAGGTGTCAATCTATTCAGAGCAAGGTGAAATTGCACCTCGCACCTTCACGATCAAAGCAAATACCTATATCTCGATGCGCCTTGCTTCACTTGCACCTGGTTCAAAGCAGATTGCGATTCATGTCTTAACTCGCTCAGGTCGAGTGAATGGATTTGTGGTTGATGAGAGAGCGAAGGGACTCAAATCTCTCGGTGGAGATCTCATAAATCCAGTTCATGAGCCACAGAAATTGATCGCAATTCCAGCTATTCCTCAAAGCGTCACTCGGAAAGGACCAGTGGGGCATACCTTGCGTTTATTGGTGCCAGGAGAAGTCAATGCACGAATTAGCGCAGAGATTCGCTCAAAAGATGGAACCTTTGCACCTGCCGGAATCGATGGACGCGTCATAGCAAATAAGCGCGTTATAGAAATCCCACTAAAAATTGAAATGGCAAAAGGAAAGTTTGCATTGCGCATCTCCTCTGATCAGCCACTTGTGGCAGCTGTGTATTCATCAACGAGTGCACAAGGTAAGAAGGACTTCATTTGGAGTACAGCTGCAGATGAATTGACTCCATTTACGTTGGCCACATCTGGCGTTGCGCCCACTTTGGTATTTACTGGCAGAGATATTAAATTGCAATTAGAACTTTTAAACTCAAACGGAAGTGCCAAAACGATTGTCATTACCGGCCAAGATATTGCAACATACGAGGTTCCTGATGGAGTTCAAGGAGTGAGCTTCTCTCGTATTTCCCGCGGAACCACTGGTGCAGCCCTCATCGCATCAAATAGTGGCTATGGATATCTACCGTTAAATGCAGGAAGCGTTCTCACAAAATCTTCAGTACCGGCTTCAAATATTCACGTGCTCAATCCCTAACTTTCAGACCGACCCCCACTAATCTTCTACACATGAGTACTCAGTCACGTGCAGGTCGCACCTGTTCGCGGGTGAGTTGTCGCGCAATTGCGACTATGACTTTGACTTATGTTTATGCTGACTCCACTGCAGTACTCGGTCCACTTGCAACTTTCTCTGAACCACATTCCTATGATTTATGTGATCGTCACTCAGCTCGCCTTACTGTTCCAAATGGTTGGAATGTGATTCGCCATATTTCCGATGACAGCGAGTCAGGTCCCTCTGATGATGATTTGATGGCGATTGCCGATGCAGTGCGAGAAGTTGCGCAGAACCATCACGCTGCAGCTGCACCAGCAACGAGCGCTGCGCCACAGTCAGGTGTTGGACGGCGCGGACATCTGCGTGCAGTACCTTCGTAAACTCTTTACGATATCTACATGAGCGGTTCAATATTCAAGGCTTATGACATCCGCGGTCTTGTTGATAAAGAATTAACCCCAGATTTCGCCTTTGCTACTGGAATTGCAGTTGCTCGTTTTCTTGAACAAGAACGTGAACCGGGCACGGTTGTCGTTGGCGAAGATATGCGTCCATCTTCACCTGTCCTAGCAACTGCCTTTTCAGATGGAGTTACGTCACAAGGTTTAGATGTTATTCGTATCGGTTTAGCCTCGACTGACATGTTGTACTTCGCATCAGGCAAGCTCAATCTTCCTGGAGCCATGTTTACTGCCAGCCACAATCCAGCTGAATACAACGGAATTAAGTTATGTCTGAGTGGAGCACGCCCCATCGGACGTGAATCTGGTTTGCAGAAGATTGAAAATTTTGTGACAGAAGGCGCTCCCATGGCGATGCGAAATGTGGGTGTCGAAAAGTCGCAATCAATGCTCGCTGAATATGTGGATCATTTACTGACGCTGGTCGATATCTCTGGCATTCGCCCACTAAAAATTGTGATTGATGCTGGCAATGGAATGGGGGGATATACCGCCCCTGCTGTTTTTGAGCGCCTCAATGCAGAAGTTGTGGAGCTCTATTTTGAACTGGATGGAACGTTTCCCAATCATGAGGCTAACCCCATCGATCCGAAAAATCTTAAAGATTTACAGAAAGCGGTGAAGAAACATAAGGCCGATATCGGATTAGCTTTCGACGGTGATGCCGATCGCTGTTTTCTGGTTGATGAAAAAGGTGATTTGGTAAATCCTTCCGCTCTCACTGCACTGATTGCAGCACGCGAATTAGCAAAGAAACCAGGGTCATCCATTATTTACAATTTGATTTCTTCTCGATCTGTCAAAGAAGTTGTTGAAGAAAATGGTGGAACCGCTATTAGGTCACGAGTAGGACATTCCTACATTAAGAAATTAATGGCTGAAACGGGCGCAGTATTTGGTGGCGAACATTCAGGGCATTTCTATTTCGGAGATTTTTGGCGGGCAGATTCAGGAATGTTGGCAGCTCTGCATGCAGTCGCAGCACTCGGTGAAAGCAAGAAAACACTCTCTTCATTATTTGCGCCATTCAATCGCTACACATCCAGCGGAGAAATCAATTCAGTAGTCAAAGATTCTGCACAGGTCATGGCCCAGATTGAAGAGACTTATGGATCTGACGATGGCGTAGAAGTTGATCACTTAGATGGACTTACAGTGAATGCGAAAGATTGGTGGTTTAACGTGAGAGCTTCCAATACTGAGCCACTTCTCAGGCTCAATGTTGAAGCGAGCAAAGCAGCCCGCATGGAATCTGTGCGAGATGATGTACTTAACATCATTCGGGGCAAGGCTTAAATCACGCTTTTTTCGCCCTTCCACTAACCTATACACCTAGCCGACTAGCACTGTAGAGCCCTACGCCGAAAGTCAAGCGAAGAAAAACAGCCGTTTTCATTAGGGGAGAAATATCTAAATGACACCTGTAACAACTATTCCAAAGCATGACATTAAAGATGCATCACTTGCCGCCGAAGGTCGCAAGCGCATCGAATGGGCCGAACGAAATATGCCAGTGCTTGCACAAATTCGTGAACGTTTTGAAAAGAGTCAACCTTTTGCAGGTGTGCGCATCGCAGCATGTATGCACGTAACTACTGAGACTGCAAACTTGATGCGCGTTCTCAAGGCTGGTGGAGCAGAAATCGCTTTATGTGCTTCCAACCCACTCTCTACTCAAGATGACACCGCAGCGGCGTTGGTTCATGAGTACGGAATCTCAGTCTTTGCCCGCAATGCAGTAGATCGCGATGGTTACTATTCACATATCAACGCAGCTCTTGATATCGAACCTCACCAGGTATTTGATGATGGATGCGATCTCGTCAACACTCTTCACACCACACGCCGCGAACTTCTTCCTAATATTGCAGGCGGTTGCGAAGAGACAACAACCGGAGTAATTCGCCTCAATCAGATGGCTAAAGATGGCGCGCTCACATTTCCGATGATTGCCGTTAATGACACCGATACCAAGCACATGTTTGATAATCGCTATGGCACTGGTCAATCAACACTGGATGCAGTATTTCGTGCCACCAACTTCCTTTTAGCAGGACGCATTGTTGTGGTCGCAGGCTTTGGTTACTGCGGTAAAGGTGTTGCAGAGCGTGCCAAAGGTCTTGGTGCAGATGTCATCGTCACTGAAATTGATCCAACGAAAGCCCTTGATGCGATGATGCAAGGTTTCCGCGTCATGCCGATGGTGGACGCTGCCAAACTGGGCGATGTCTTCATTACCGTTACTGGTAACCGCGATGTATTGCGCGATGAGCACTTTGCAGTCATGAAAGATGGAGCCATCATGGCAAACTCTGGCCACTTCGATATCGAAATCGATGTTGCTTGGCTCGAACAAAATGCCACAAAGAAGAATGCCAAAATGCGTCACCAAACTGATGAATATGTCATGAAGGATGGACGTCGTTTGCTTCTGCTAGCAGAAGGCCGCCTTGTTAATCTCGGTGCTGCAGAAGGTCATCCAGCTTCAGTGATGGATATGTCATTCTCTGATCAAGCGCTTACCGCTGAATACTTAGTGAAGGAAGCAAAGAATCTTTCAGCAGGTGTTCACGAAGTTCCTACCTATATTGATAAGGAAGTTGCTTCACTCAAACTCAAGTCGATGGGTGGACGTATTGATGTACTTACACCTGCGCAAGATATGTACCTGAACTCTTGGGAGCACGGTAGCTAATGACTTTAGTTATGGTCGTCGATGACGACCAGGATCTCGCAGAGATGCTCGGCATCGTTTTAACCGGTGCCGGCATCGATGTGGATCTAGTAAGTCGTGGTGATGAGGTTATGGATGTGTTCCATAACAACCCACCAGATCTAGTTTTATTGGATGTTATTTTGCCCGGCCTTGATGGTATCGAAGTCTGCAAATTAATTCGTGCAGAATCTATGGTTCCGATTGCTTATTATCGTGACTGGGAAAC
>OGWM01000018.1_pt1 | contig 23198 bp, 25 predicted proteins | sample 1576041 | NCBI WGS metagenome assembly OGWM01 (sample SAMN07581538, study PRJEB24739) | freshwater metagenome | place: Singapore | collected 2015-01
TGACGATAATGATTTGTTCTATCAAAGGATGCAACGGAATTAGTCTTTTCAAAGCAAAGAGATACAATGAATAGAGCGATCCCAACTAGCCAGCACCTTGCGAGCTTTCCCTGTCGGGCTCGCCTTGCCGCTTTGTGAGCGACTGCTTCACTAGAGCCTAGCATGCGCTGTCAAATCCATTACTAAAACCGCAGGTCAGACGGCGGGTTTAACATTGCCAGCGTTTTTAGATTTAGCAAGAGCGGCTTGGGCTTGTAGAGGCGCAAGTCTTGTTTTAGTGGCGTAGTAATCTCTTTGCACCTGATTGGTTTTAATCTGGTCTTCCAGCTTGGTTTTTTCCATGGCTAAGGTAATGCCTTGTACTTTTAATCCTTCAGCCTTGTCGTTGAGCCTTGCTGCCAGATCAAAGTTGCCACGATTCCTAGCTTCTTCTGCTTGGGCTAATGCGATCTTCTGCTGCATGATCGTATCGTCTATCTGGGCGTTCTTTTGTTGGATGGCCTTATAAGCACCTAGCCCCGCTTCACCTGCGGCGCCGATGTTTTGCAAGAAATCTCTGGAGGTTCCTTGCAATGCTTTCAAACCAAACTCCCTGAAACCTTCCCTTCTTGCTTCTTCATCGGAAGTCTTTTTCCCCTTTAAGTAATCTTGGTACTCTTTCATTAAAGGGCTTACTTTGTCAGGGAATAGCTTATTCAATTCCTCCGCGCCAAGTTTCCCTTGTTCAATCATCTGCTTCATGGTCTGCGGGGTATATGCCGCAATCCCTGTAGTTGCTTGTGTAGGCCCGGTTTGCGTGGGTCTGGCTTGACTGGGTCCAGCTTGAGTGGTTGTTCTCACCGGAGGTCTTTGGGGGACGATCTGAGTTCCGGGGCCACCTGTGACGTTGGCTTCGTCGACAACGGGAGGTGCCTGCCCTTCGCCGCGCTCTCTGCGAAGCTTATCGTAATAGGGCGTCATGCTTGTCCTATCCCCGCCGTAGAAAGATTCCGGAAGGAACGGAACATTTACCCCTAGAGCGCGGAGAGGTCTTGTGATAGCAGTTTCCGCAGCGCCAGCAACACCACGAACAGGCAAGGAAAGAACGTCCATCGCTGCTGCGCCAAGCGACTCTAGACCGCCCATCATGGCTGCTCGGTCTTTCTTCCTTTGTTCTTCCTCAGGCTCACCACCACCGTTAAAGGCTACTATACCCCCGCCGTACATGCCAACAGGCTGTTGCATAGGCTGTTGCATCGGTTGCTGCGTAGGTTGCTGCGTAGGTTGCATCTGCGGCTGCATCTGCGGTTGCCCAGACATAATCCCAAGTTCTTGCGGGATGCGTTCTGATAAAGGTATATCGGGCTGTTGCGACTGCGTTTGATAACGATCACGCTCTTTCTTGCGTTCGTTTAACTCCATCAACGCAATAAAACCCAAGGCCGGATCTTTGACGTATTCAGCAACCTTTTCATCAGGCAGACGTTTAAACGTCTGCTGTACCTTGATGATATTCATTTCATGCCTCCGTACAGCAAGGAACCTATCCCAACGATCTGGGATAAGGGATTGGCCGGGGCATTGTAAGTTGACTGGGACGTCGGCATAGCCTGACCAAAAATAATATTTTTATAAGCTTCAGCCTGTTGTTGCGGGTAAAGCCTTTGTCTTTCGTATTCGTTGTACAAAGCATCTAACTGAGCTTGTCTTTGAGCTTGCTCGGCTAATCCTGTAGACATCGCCATCCTTGCGGCTTCTTGCTGTCTTACAACATCTGCGCCGTAAAGTTGTCCCGCCTTATCAAAAGCCTGAGCAGATCCCTGCATCTGAATATTGCCAAGCTGCCATCCTAAATTGCGGGTAAGTTCTGATTCCAAAATCGCTTGACGCGAACCACCAAAAGCACCCTTTTGCCCCGCTTGAGACTTTAGCTCTTGCATTTTTGTGTCGTAATCTCTTACCGCTGCTTGCTTGGCTACGTCAGTCACCGCCTGCTGATAGGGGTTCATGTACGCTTGTAGCGTACCTACTTGCTGTCCACCAACATTCATTGTTCCTAAAATCCCGGGGGCAGCAGCCTGTTGGCCCACAAGATTAGCCCCTTGTTGAAACAGCGGGGATGTTTCAGCTACGCGGTTATAGGCGAACGGGGTGTAAGGCGTATAGGCGTTTTGTTGCGCCATACGATATAAGTCAGACACATAAGGCAGCGCATATTCAGGCTGGCTTTGTGTAACGGTTTGCGATGGTCCGCCTATGCTCATGTTTAAACCTCACTTGAGAGGATGACGCCAAGTTGTTTCATACCGAAGATCTTTTTCCAACCGGGGCGTCCTTGGATTAAGATCAAACTGCATCCTGCATTTTCAGCAAACTGACGGATATGAGGTTCCATACCCTTTATTTCTTCTAGTTTCCCACCGCCCAGCCATACATTCAAGACACGTTTCTGGGGGTAGTCTCTAATCTCAGTAACAACTGCACATTCATACCCCGGCCAGAACTGAGCTTCACCCAACCTAACTAAGGTCCAAACTTCTTCCAGATCGCACAGATTACCGGCATGATCTAGGGCCTCTTGGATAAAAGGCTTGCATCGGTCCCAGTGGATCTGAAGCTCTTTGTTCATACAAACTTTTCAGCTTTAATCTCAGGTGCTTGTTTGGTCGTTCCTGTTCGTGCTTTCCTAACCCGCGCCATCATTTCATAAAGGCGTTGAGCGCCTGCTTTAGAAGAGCCATTTCCTAAATGGGCCACAACATCAGCCGGAACCACGAACTCACCATCAGCCAATCGCGCCGGTTGTTTATCATTGATCGTAGCCGGGATACTGTCAGACATCCCATCGCCGCGACCTTGTAAGAAACCGCCAGACTTCCCGGTAACCACGGTGCCGGAATCTGGTTGTGTAGTCGTTTGCGCTGCTGTTGGTGAAGACTGCCCTAGGTAAAAATTCATAAAGCTACTTGCGTCGTTCGGAGCAGCTGGTATTCCTTTGCCGTATTGACGGTAATAATTCATTGCTTGTTGATATGGATCTACATCCATAGTCATCTTGTTGGGGTTGTAATTAGCCCAATCCAGCTGAGGATTCGCTGCTTTTACAGCATCAAGAAAACCTGTTTGCGCTGCTTGATTGACAGATGTTCTGTAAGCCTCGGTTTGCTGTTGAGCCGGTTGCATAGTAACAGTGGCTTGCTGTTGGGAAGGTTGCTTAGTAACAGGTGTGTTTGCTGCGGTTGTTGTATCGGCTTTCGCACCACCTGTCATCTGAACATCAGGTACTGATCTTGGGGTGTACAACTCAGAAAGTTTCTGAGTATAGACTTGCTGCCCCGCAGCAATTTCTTCCGGGGTAGGTCCGTATTTCTTCGCAGCTTCAGTGGGATCAAACTGGAAAGGATTAGGATTAAAGAACAAAGGCATACCCATTCCCACCTGTTTATTTGTCCTTTGGTCTAAATATCCCATGCCATACATCGGCGCGGTAAGTGCTCTGTTATATACAGGCGCTTGTTTGTAAACAGGTTGTTTAGTTGTCGGTGGTTTATTAGCTAATGACTGAGCAATAGCCAAAGCGCCCAGACCTAATAGGCTTCCGGCTTTATCGCCGGATGTCATGGTCCCAGAGAAGAGCCGGGATAGGAAATCAGAATTAACACCGGAGCTTGTTACCGTTAATGGCGTTGGATTACTTGTATCTCCTGTTTGACCAACGGAAACATCGCCGGTATTGCCATAACCAAAGTCATAATTAAACCCCCCTGTCCCTCCTGTAGAAACATCCTGAGAGTCGCCATAACCAAAGTCATAAATGTCATCCATCATCTACTCCGGGATAGAAGATACAAAAGCCATGGTTGCAATAACCGAAGGTGTAGCCGGTCTAGTTGGTGAAGTACCTGCTGGAAGCTGTTCTACACTCACTGCCGTGTTTGTAGTATGCCAATACAGCTCCACATAATCATCTGCTTCCATGCTTAAAAACAAATTAAGCGCCGCAATTAAATGCCCATCAACCCCACCATGCCTGTTTGGGACAGAAAACCTTGAGTTGCTGTTTGCTACATTCGTGCCATTAATCGCAGCCCATACATCTACGTCATGAATCTGTAAATCCGTATTTACAAACTGAATGCTAAATTGTAAGTTGTAAACGCCGGGATAGGTTACGTTTAAACGCGAACTATTGCTCAAGTAAACGCTATCACCAATGTCTGTTACATCATAGGTAATTGCATAGGCCGCTGTTGTGCTTAACGCCGTCTGGTCAGAATCGCTTGAAAAAGCCCCAAAAGGGTTGCTAAAAAACCTGCCCCCGTCCCGGCCTAGCAAGTTCCGCGTAATGTTTTCCAAACGGTTAAAGTACAAGCGAAGCGTGTTTGTTAATGATTCCCCATAGGATCGCTCATATTGATCCGGGGCTAATGGTAAGTTAGGAGGCGCTGGATTATCTAATTTCATGCACCTCTCCCGGTCGCCTTGCCATCGGGTTTGATGTCAATCCTCGGCGCCCCTAGCTGCCACGCATTGCCAAGATCTGTGCTTTCAATCTTAAAGATCATCTGTCTTCCACGGACCCTGACATACACCTGACCGGTGAACTGTTCAATAATCGCTGTTGAAGTTCTGGTCACCGCAGCCGAACTAGATCCTGCTAAAGACTGAGGGTCGTTGTATCCCGAACCTGAATTCATCATCGGTATTAACGTCATCGTTACGGACGGGCTTGCTGAGGTTGAACCAGAAAAAGTCACGTCTGGGAGTATCCGATACACAAACCCTAAATTATGTCCGTCTTGAATATCAAACTCGGCTGATTCAATATAAGCGTTAATGGGTAAAACAACACCCGTTTCATTATCGTCATAACCTAGCTCATGATTCACAAGGTTATAGTTGTATGTTGCTGCTTGCGGGTAATCCCTTAGCCCAGCATCAAACCAAGCTGTTCGTGCCATGGTGCCGTAGTGCCAGATTTTTTCTTGGTAGTTGTAGACCACATATCTGTCAACGGTTGTTGATTCACTGGAGCAGTAAAACCACCAGATTTCATTAAACCCTTCATTGGTTCCTGCAAATACCTGTTCATTTTGTAGCAGGTTTATATCATTAAAGATATATTTTCGCAGGTCGCAGTTCAGCGTTTCAATACGTCCTGAGTAAGAATAAAACTTATCCTTGCCCATCCAAAACACCATGCCTGATGCCACCGCAGCGACGTTTGGACCCATGACCGATATGTTGTCACCAAGCAACTGTGAACCCCAGACTAACGGAGCACCAAGATATTGAAGCGAATAAAGAGAAGAATCCGTTAATACGACAATTTCCTGTCGTGTTTGGATTGCCGTAATGATTTTTGAGCCGTGGGATAAGCGGATAGATCCAGCTTGATTAGCTGCCGTTGGGAGCCAGTCCGTGACGGACTCTTGGTCCGACCATCTAATAAGCATAGGATCTTGCACCACAGAGCCTACGTCGTTACTTCCAAAGCACAAAACAAATCGGTAGGTATCTGATACCAGAATGAAGTTTTGGACCGTCGGGGGATCGGTCGCCCCGGGTAAGGTACTAATAGGCACCCCACGGCTAGCTACTGATGTACTTGCATCCCAATAATAAATAGCCCCGCCTTTGACACCAAAGACCAAGTCTTCTCCAAAATTACTTGCAGACCAAATCCTGAGTGAGTCCGTATTAGACAATCCATTGCCCCATGTGCCTAAACCGTAACCGCCAGAACCCCACCCCACAATCGGCGCTTGAATTGCAGGACCGGTATTGATCTGATATTGGGCTAATACACTTGAACCACCACCCGATGTTGTGGCGTTGGCATTGGATGATGCTGTAATTGAATAGGTGTTATTGGTTAAATAAGTGATTTGGTATTCATTATTCAGACTCAAACCAGCCACTAAGCTGGCCCCGCTAAAGGTGACAAAGTCACCATTTAATGCGCCGTGATCTGTATCTGTGACAATCACCACCGCAGAACCAGACGTTGTGGCAAACGGGTTAGAACCTAGCTCAAAGGTATCAATGTAATACGAAGCAACAACCGCCCCGCCTCCACCGGTTACTGTGGAAGAAGCGGGAGTAGTTACAGTAATAACATACTGATTAGCGTTGGTTATTGAGGTAATAACGTGGCGCGTGTTTAATTCTTCTGCCGGTATGCCCCCAACCGTTGATGCGCCAGTAAAATAAACAAGATCGCCAGCTTGCGCTCCATGTGCCGTGTCATTCACGGTAACTAAAGCAGAAGCGTTTGTGGTATCAAATGGATTTGTTAGGTTTGTCGTGTAGTCTCTTGTTCTTAATGGGGTTATATCGTTGTACCCGCCGCCTTGTTCAATGTAAAACTTAAGGTTCGTCCCGACACCCATAAGGTTTTCACCACCAAGCGTGACCCAATTCCAAAGAGACCGGCATATCCCAACGAATACATCGCCTGAAATTCTTACCCAACCACCAATCTTTTCAGGAGTGCCTTGACGAAAACGTACTTTGTCCGAGGTATACCAGCCACCCTCTGTGGTGTACCGTGTGTTTTCTCGGTTGACTCCGGGCTTATATAAGACTTTGGTTAATGGCACAGATCACCTCATCAATGCAGCTTCAGCCGCACGGCGGCGGGTAAGTCCGGGGAGAACTCTTCCAGCAGCTTTGTTCCATAATAGACATTGATCGGCTGCACCATCCCAATCCCCTGCATCAACACGTCGTTTAAACGTAGAAACTCTGTAGTTTCCTAATCCACAATTGTAGACCCAGCTAGTCACGGCAGCAATGCGCCGAGGTAAGGCAGTGGCAATCTTTGGTGAGAGTTTAAACAGACCTTGAACGAAGTAATCAACGTGGTGGTCTAATGCGTCCTCACACTGCTGCATCGTCCAAATCGTTCCCGGCTGAATGTCAGGGCCGGTAGCCCCCCAGCCGATGGTCCAAGGATGCCCACGGGTTCCGGGGTCGGGATAAGCAGTAACAGTTCCATCAGGCAGAAGTTTAGCCAGCCCTTCAAAGGGCTTAATCAGTACATTTTTAGCTAGCTTTTTAGCCTCATCGTTCATTTCTGGTATTTTTCTATGCTTCTTCCGACGAACCAAAATGTCAGGCACATCGTAAACATACCGAAGTCATCCGCATCCCAAACTGTTGTCACAACCTCTTTCCAGTCTGCACCTGTATCAAATGCGATAACAAGCGCAGCCGCCTTGACTGCCGCGTACATGAAGAACAAAGCCCAAGTAATACCGGGCCGAACCAAGGCAGAGATAGCAGACACAAACCAACCCGCAGATTTAGCCGTTTCAGCCTGCTCTTTAAACGCCTCTTTGATGGTATCCAGTTGCTGAATAGAGTAATCAACATACCGTTCCTCCACTCGGAATTCGCCACGCAGTTTCTCCAGATCCGTCTGGAGCTGGAACATATTTAGCTCGTGTTTGCGCTCATTAGCCTTGTCAAGAAACTTCAGAATTTCGGGGGCAAGTCTGAATAGGCCACCAAAGATGGAACCGAGTAAACCGCCGCCAAGTAATTCAAACATGTTCGCCCCTTGCAGTAATTTGATCTGCGCCTTTTTTGCTTGATTTTTTCACCTCTTTACTGAGAACTTGTCAAGTTCACAATCTGCTGCGTTGCTAGGTCTACGATCTGTTGTGTTGCTAGGACTGCTACTTGCTCGGTTGTAAGCTCAACAACCTTCTCCTCGCGCTTTACCCAGCCTCGGTCGATATACCATCTCCACAATCCTGCCTCTGTAGGCTTAGGTGGGAGGATATGCCATTGCCACGACGCCCACAGTAATTCATGACCCTCTGGGATGTCTGTAGGAGGTGCTGGAGCCTGTTGCCAACCCTCTGTTCCGTCTGTTGTCTGTGATGGGATAGACCCGTTTTTAGTCCAGTACATATCTATCTTCATAAGGTTGGGAAGGCTGCTGTTGGTAATGGGTAGTTGGCGGTATAACGTGCAACACCTTTGGTAAAACGAAAATCTTGAATATAACCTTGATAATATAAATAGCTTCCAGTATTTCTTCCTTCAAGCCCAATAAATAGCCCTTCGCTTGTACTAGTACCCGGCGTGCCTGTTAGTGCGGTGGCAGATTTATAAACACCATTAACAAACAAAGCGATTCCTGAACTTGTATAAGTGAAGCCAACGTGGCTCCAGTTATTTATTGAAATTGTTTCGGTAGAAGTAATTTGTACTGTTGCGCTTCCATTCCAATATGTGTAAACGAGCTGTCCGCTTGAATTAAAACCTAACCCAAATTGGATGCTTGATCCTAATGCTTGTTGGGTAAATAAAGTTCCATACCTAGCACTATTTGACCCACCACTTGATATAGACGTTGGATAAACCCACATCTCTACGGTGTTACTGCCTTGATAAATGCTAAATAAATTAGATGTATTAAATCTTAGGTAATCCGTAGTGCCATTAAACTTCATACAGCCACTGCCCCACTTAGCAGTAATAGCCGTACTTATCTGAGCATCCCCCACCGTCTCCAGATCATTCTTGCTAGTAGCATCGTAGATACCAGCGTTGGTGAAGTTGAGTAGTAGGGATGTGTTGGTGATGGCGGTGAGTGGCGCGGTTGGTGGGGTGAAGGCAGAGGTGTAAACAGCAGTGCCTTTAAGAATGCGAATATCATTGATATAGCCGGTAAAGAAGTTTCCTCCCGCCGCCGTCTGATCTGATCCAATAACAACGCCCGCTGTATTTGTCATTACTGCGCCGCTAACCGTACCGGATACAGCAGAAACACCATTTACATAACCGTTGATATTGTTACCATTTCGGACAAGCGCAACATGGTGCCAAGTATTTAACGCTACAGCACTTGATGAACCCAATACAGCCCACGATGAGCCGCTAGTGGACACCCCAAATGCCACGGTAGACGCATTAAAATTAATTAAAAACGGAGAGACACTATTATTACTAACGCGTTTTAGAATAACCCCCGCGTTACTTCCCGCCGCCGTTGGGTATATCCACGCTTCTACGGTGAAATTACCGCTGCCCATGTCAAGCGCAGCATTGTCCGTAGTTGTCAGATAATCCCCACTACCATCAAAATACCCACTCCCACCATTAGTCGCAGCAGACCAGCTTGAGGTGGGGCTGAATGGGGAGAAGGCGACTACTCTGGTATCACCGTTTCTGGTAATGGTGAAATTGTTAGTGCTGTTGTCTATGAAGCGGTTGGATTGGCAGGTGAGAAGGGAAGTCTGCGTACCTGTGATTGCAGAAATGTTTGTCCCTGCTGACTGTGTAGCCGCTAGCGGTGAAGTTGGTGGTGTAAAGTTGCCAGTGTAAACAGCAACACCTTTTACGATACGCGCGTTAGAAATGTATCCATTTATCCAAGAACCGCTAGATCCTCCGCCAATAGAATAACTCAACGCAGCTGTGTTGTTTGGGGCGCTAATAGTTCCAGAACTAACAGAATTACCATTTACAAATAAGGTAACAGTTGTGCCATTTCTTACCACTGCTAAATGAACCCATTGAAGTAATGGTACGTTTCCACTGACCCCCACAACAGCGGTTGATCCGTTATAGTATGTAAACCGACCTGGGTTATTTGTTGTGCCGCCAATATCAATATTTTCATTGCCTGTACTTGGGTTAAACAAAGCCGTTTGTGCTCCTGTTGTATAAGCATTTAAGTAAACCCAAGCTTCGCAAGTCCAGTTTCCAGTCCCAAAAGCAAAAGCAGTGCTACTAGCAGTCGTAATGTAATCCCCAGTACCATCAAAGTAATTCCCCCACCCAGTCTGACTAAACGGTGAGAACGTACCTTGTGTCGGTGCATTTGGGCCTGTAAGCGGGTTTCTTGTGATCGTAAATGCGTTGCTGCTTGAGTCTAAGAACGTGTTGTTGTTCGCTAGGTTGGTTCCGTTGCCGGGGAGTAGGAGTGTTACATATTCAAAGAACTGATCTGGTACTAAGGTCGTAGCAGCCCAGCCGTAAGCCCTAGACGCCAGAGAACCAATCTTAGATATAAAACTCATGCGAACCTCGTTTGACTTGCAAAGACCGTAAACGTCGCAGAAGCTGTCTTCACGATGGCATAAACATAAGCATCTACGCCTGATGCATTACCTGATGTCCATGCGGTTCCACCTTGATATTTAGGTGTTACAGATGAACCGTCAATCGTTACTGCTGAGTTGTAATAGGCTGTTGATCCTTGTGTGACTAAGAAGGTCGCCGTAAGAACCTGTCCCGTGGACATGAGTGTGTTTAAACTTGTCCCGCTTGACCCTCTAAAATTTACTGTCCAATTAGCTGATGCGTTAGATGTGTAGTACAGAACATTCTGAGTCGTTACGTCGTAATTAATCGTGCCTGTTGCGGCTGTTGCTGAGACTGTGCAAACCTCATCAGCATTTTGCAAGATAAGTCCGAGATTAGAACTTGTCCCGGCGAAGGTCTGTGCTGCTGTAAATGTTTGTGCTTGGTTTAATACGACACCCACAAACACATAATCCGTGCCGTTATAAGCAACTACACCCGACTGACCCGGGCGAAATATCACACCTGTTTGCCCGGATGCTTTAATCGTTAATGTATACGTTGAGTCAGCGTTGATGACCCTGAAAGAACGATTACTACTTGGCGCCGTGATGGTTGAATCCTGAGCTAGGCTTGATACTCTTATCGTGGCATATTGCGCTGAACTTGCTGCGATGTTGCTTGCTGATGAATCGCCTGTTGTATTACTTAGCGTTAATGCGCCGGTGGTGAAATTTGCACTTGTCAGGGATGTCATCCCCGCTACTGCAATATCAAGATACTGAGTCAAACCATTGTTGGTGGTATCGCCCCAAGTGCCAGATTCTGTCCCTGTAACCGGGAGAGGCAGGTTGAGAAGCGTTGTGCGGTTAACAGTCATAATTTACTCCGTTTGTATTAGTTCCCAACCCGCGTCCTCAAAGGTATTGATATTGGTCCATTGAGCATCGAAGTTTGTATTAATCAAAACCCATGAAATAACACCGAGGTTTGCAACTGTACCCGTCGATGATACGCCAGTTAAAGCAATGGTTCGTGACGTAGTTACTGAACCTACTTCACCCGATCCAGTAACCGCTGATATTCCCTGCCCATAATTGGCAGAACCCGCTTCTCCAGAAGCAGAAACGCCGTTTAAATTAACAGCAATTGTGGGGGTAAATGACCCTGTTTGTCCAGTAGCCGATACTCCGGAGAGTGATTGGTTATAACTAACTGTGCCGACGTCACCTGTTGCTTCTACACCCGTAATTGCAGTGCTTTGGTTAATAACGACACTTCCAGCCTGACCCGATCCCGCAACTCCAGATAGGGCAACAGTTCGGGATGTAGTGACTGATTCAACCTGTCCCGCGCCAACCACCCCAGATAGTGGTTGGCCTCCATTTACAGACCCGACAACTCCAGATGCTTCAACCCCAGTAATAGATACGGTCGTTGAAGGCGTTACCGTTCCCGCTGAACCGACTGCCGCAACACCTGATACGGAAGATGATCTTGTAATGGTTACTGATCCGACATCACCCGTAGCTTCTACACCCGTGACAGCTACCGTGACCGGGATTGTCGTACCAACAGACCCTACGCTACCTGTGGTTGTATTGCCGGTTAAGGCTATGGATGTGCTCGGGGTGACGGCCTGAACCGCTCCGCTGGCTAAAACGCCGGATAAGGTTGAAGACCGTGTAACCGATACACTATCAACAGCACCTGATGCACTTACGCCTGTCAGGGCTGCTGTTACAACTGATGCTCCAGTAACAGACCCTACGTTTCCTTGAGCAGAAACACCACTTAGTGCAACTGTTGTGGTTGCAGTAAGTGTGCCTGTTTGACCGCTGGCTAAAACACCTGTTAAAGCACTAGAGCTTGACGGGGTGACAGAGCCTACATCTCCCGCGCCTGAAACGCCGGTTACAGAAACCGTTGATACAGCGTCGCCTGTAGCGCCAGACGCTTCAACCCCTGATAAGGCAACAGTGATTGTTGGCGATAAATTACCTGTTGCCCCTGAAGCCAGAACACTTGTCAGGGCGGCATTATTTCCTAAACCGCCCCAAGATCCAGAACCCCAAGTGTCATAACCCCAACTCCCCGGGGGGAGTTCTAACCCGCCCCAAGGATTACTACCCCAATTACCGTCGCCCCATGCCGTATTTGCCACGGGACTCTCCTAACAATTTAGGTGGTAGACAGTCTTAACAATGCTGTTGAAGTCGTGTTACTGGGCATCGTCAGCGTAAAAGTACCGGCGGCTACCGTCTGTGAGCCAAACGTGTGAACACTGACGGCACGATTTGAATTGGTGCTGTTATAAATCAGCACGGCATCAAATGCCGTTGACAGGGTCACGTTGGTGTAAGTGATAGAAGCAGACGGCGTCCAGTACGCCACTCCAGCAGTCGCCGATGTATTGGTTGACTGAGGCGAGGTTCCGTTTGTGATCGTTACGCCACCCGCTGTGTAGTTCGTCCCAGTTACTTCCCCGGTTGACGTATAAGCCGTTGTGCTTGCGTTCATGGTCGCTGAAGCAAGATAAAGCGCAGCTTTAAACGTATTGCCGGTGCTGGTTGTAAAGTTTTGAAGTCCTTGCATGAGTTCCTGCAAGAACGAGGTACACATTGACTGAGTATTTGCCATGAGTGGCTCCTTTGTCTAAACAATTTTTGCTGCTTTTGCAGATAACACCATTGCTTTTTTCAATGTCACATGAACAGATCTGTGGACCATTTCGCCTTCATGCCAGTATTCCACCCATGTTGTGTATTCGTTTTCATTATCCACGAATCCATCTTTTCTCTCAAGCAATGAGTCATCCATATCACCTTTGGTTGTAAACACGATTGCCATTATGAAATCCTTAATATTGCATTTGTTGCGTCATTAGCCGGGAATGTGATCACTAAATCCTGCCCTGCTTTAGTAATATTCACGCCGAAGTTTAATACCGCCACGCTACGGTCTCCGTTGGTAGAGTTGTAAATCAAGGCGCCGTTAGTTGTTAATGTCACGTTACTGAATGTGAGCGTTTCAAAAGACCAGTAAGCAGTAGTTCCCTGAAAAGATGGGGTGATGTTGGTGAGGGTGGCCCCGCCAGCCGTGTAATTGGTTCCACTGGCTTCACCTGCTGCTGTGTACGCAGTCGTTGAGGCACTGAGATCCGCGTTGGCGGTGTATAAGGCAAGTTTAAATACATCGCCTGTCCCCGTCGTAAAGTTATGAAGTGCCTGAACTACTTCCACCTTAAAACTTGTGGTTAGGGTTTGGATGATTGCCATCAAACCACCTTATCCCGCACCTGACCTGAACGATACGCATCCATTCTTTCAAGACCGTCGCCAAGGCGTTTGGCAAGAATTAAAGCTTCTTTGTATTTGGCGTTGATATTGGCTATTTGATCTGGTTCTGCCTTAAGAAACGTGGATGCTTCCACAAGAGCGCCATACAAAAGCACTGAGTCAATATTATCACTCAGCCAAGTTGTCGTGACATCAACATTCCCTGCTGTAATGGATGTCGGGTAATAAAAATAATGAAGCTCTAGCGCATATTCAGCATCTGGCGTAGGGCCAAGGATGAAGCTTAGTTCAGAGCTAATAACCCCGCCGGTTACATTCGGGCCGAATAGAGCATAACAATACGGCAATCCCGTGTTTCCTGACCCGGTCGGGATAGGAAAGGATTCCCGAATAAAGTTCACGTCTTTGTTCAACAAATAGTGATACGCACCACTTGCATCAATGACTGCAAATGAATAAGGCGCCAAGAAATCATTAGGACAGGTGACGTATCTTGAGTTGATGATGCACCCGCCCGTGACGTTTTTTCTCAAGCTTGGGAACTGGATCGTATTGAAGATCCTTTGTTCTGCTTGTGTTGTAAACGTCGTAAGGCTGTCTGTGGAAAACGTCGTTTCCAAATAGTCCTGAATCTGCGCCTTTAATTCCCCCCAATTCACGCCATCGGCCCCCTAGCCATTACGCCTTTGGTCGCAGCTCCTGTCCCGCGAATCTTAATACCAGTTGTCTTCACTTGAGTATTAGGATTCATGGCGACGCCTGACGTTGGATGCCAATTAGGCACCATGTTGTAGGGCATCTCTTTGCCGGGATTAGATGACGCAACTACTTTGGCGCCTGTCATCGTATGCGGTTCGGCATAGACCTCGGCAGAGCCAACTTCTTTCCCGCCTTTCTTCATAGAATACTTAGCCATGGCTTATCCTTGGTTACGCGCACGGGCCATGTTACGCCCCATCTTCTTCATCATGTCTGAAGTCGGACCGCCCTTACGCATTTTGGTTAATGGCTTCCCCGGGTGCATGGCTTTTTCATGTTTATGAACTGCTGCCGCAGCAGTTTTTTTGTCTTGCATCATGTCTTTCATGTTTGCTCCTATGAGGCAGTGACACTGTTTAAAAGGGCTTGACCAATGAGATGATTAGGCGTTAACCCTGAGTCATCCGCTCTTGCTCCGCCAACGGGATTAAACCCCCACTCTATAATCCGGCTACCTTCTGAAGGAACGCCTGTATAAAGCGGGTTGGTACTAACAACATTATCAACTGTTTGCATCCCGTTATAGCCTGACTGATAATACGAATTGGAATCGGGACGAGGATTCCTGACTGCCTGAGGGTCATTAACCGGATACATCCCCAACTGTAATTGCGGTTGATCCGGGGTCCAGCATTCAGGACAGGCTAGTATATTGACATTCTTTGTCTTAATTACCAATGGCTTTAATTGCTTCAGCTTATAGCGGAAACCGCACACATCACATTGTGCAATTGCATATTTTCCGCTTGCAAACTGATTAGGCATTTTCTGCTCCGTGCGGATAAGCGGGTTCTTTCATAGAGGCCCGAATATCTTGTAGCATTTTACGCAAATCTAATCTTGCCTGCATTACTTCATTGGGGATCGGGTTTGATAAATTCCCGTATTTTCTACCATCTGCGCTTTTTAGTGGATACTTCAGAGCTACATCAATCTGTTCTTTCTTTACTATCGTGTATTGATGAATTTGCTTTAAAAAGTCTATTGCCTGATCATTTTTTACACCCCAGCGATACTGTACTGCCCATCGCCTTCCATTAGGTGTCCTATCTCTGCTTGCTACCACCTTACCGCCAAACCAGTCCAAAAATAACTCCAAGCACGGCAAACTTGTTTGAGTTACTTGAGCGTGCAAAACCGTTCGGTAACCATGCTTACACTTTTCATTTTTAGAAAGCTCTATGATGACACATCCTTCTCCATCAAAAAACCCAGCAGCCCAAGCTAATTGAGTTGACGTTACCATCAGAACCCGCCTGTACCTAAAAATGATTGACGTGGAACAAACCTAACAGGCGCCTTCTCCCGGTCCTCATCGGCAGCTAATTGCCAAGCTTCATCGTACATGGCTTTTAACATGGGCATTCTGTCCATAGCTTGTGGGATTTTCATGGACAGCTTATAAGCCAATCCCGCCGTTAAGGCTTCTTGGAATCGGAAAGGAATATCTTCCACGTTAATACCATTGCCTGCGTCTTGCAGCCTTCTTAGGCGCCAGTAAATCAAATAATAGTAAGGCGTTGTGATTGACCCTTGGTCAGGCGCAGGCCAGACCGTGACATTAGGAAACTTCGTATTGCTTACGGTAGCGCCCGAACTATGAGACGCAGCCGTTGTATTGTTCTGCCCACGGACAACATTATTAAGCGTTGCATACGCCGATACCCCGGTTGCCACATTCTCAGCTTGCGTAGAGGTTCCATAGTAGTACACCGTCTCAGAGTCAATGTTGGCGTAACCGGCATATGGGATGCCGTTTAAACTCGTCATTGGTATGGTTGTGACTGACGAGTTGATGGTTGCGGCTAAGGTTCCTGTGAACGTGTAGGTCTGACCGCCTTGGCGGTCAATGTAGATCTGAATGGGTCTGCCTGTTGCTAGCTTATTGGGTATCGTGGAGTAAGTGCTTACTGATATACGGCTGATGTTGATGTCAACCTGATTGGTACCTGTCCCGGTTCTGATAATTGTTTCAACCAGATCTACCGTGTTAATAGGAAGCGGGTAAGTGATTTGATTCGCCATCAACATAATAGAACCTTGTTCTAAGGTCCACATATTGATCCCGCGATTAGCCCACTCAGTAAGCATGAGGTTTAAACTTCTCCGCGCCGTTCTTAAGTCGTAACCAGACCTAAGCTCCGCCCCGCATCGTTCAAACGCCTCTTCCACTAACTCGTTTAGGTTAGGGTTGAATGTGGTAGTTCCTGTAGTACTCATTTACCTACCTTCCGAAATGGGGCCACCTTTTTGGCAATTGCTTTAGGTTGGGCGACAAACTGATGCCCTTTTGACTTTCCCGCTCGTTTTGCTCTGGTAGTGGCTGCATACTCTGCGCTTGAAAGAGATTTGATTGCCGCCTCTGGAAGATAGCGCTCCCCAGTATCAGATGACTTTTTGCCACTTTTAGTTGTCCATTTCTGGTCGCCCCAAGCTTTGAGGGATTGTTGAGGGGCTTTCATTTATAGCTTCTCGCCAACTTCAAACAGCGCCAACTTACCCCGCAAACGAGCAATCTCAGCATCACGCTCTGCAAGTTTCTTTTGAAAACTTTCATTCATTTCTACCCACATTTGCAAATCACGCATTCTCTGTTTATTGTCTTCAACCATCATATGAAATAATCTTTCTGATGCGTCAATTTGCTTTTGAATAAAGTTAGTCACGGTAACCTCCACCGGCTGCTTTATATTTCTTGGCTACAAGCTGTGCCTTCCTCGCGGACCATTGTCCAGCGCCTGTGCCATGTGTAGCTGCGGCTTTAACTTGAGCAACAATACGCTTACGAAGCTCAGGCTTCGTATAGTTCCCAGCTTCGTTAACAGAGCCACCTTCTTTGAATTGAAGGAAGTCCGTATTATCCCGGCGCTTCATCTTTTTCGCTTTGGGCATCTTGCTTGGGTTAATTGCACCCATTCCTCGGGATGGCATCATTTAGTTGCTCCTGACATGATTCCTACGTCAGCCATAGGACCATAAGACTGAGTATATTCTGGTGGAGGCAAATTGAAAATCCCATACATTTCAGGCGGTGGGACGGTTGGGTAGCCATAGTCCACATAAGTCGTGCCATTTTCCGCAAAGGTCGGAAATATAGGTATGAATGGCATAGTCGGAGTGGTTGGTGTTTTGGGGGCTGTTGGCGTCTTAGTCGTTGTTGATGTAGTCGTTGTTGGCGTAGTGGTTGTTGGAGTGGTTGTTGGAGTGGTTGAAGTGGTTTCTGTTGGGCTACCAATAATCTCGTCAATAATGTTTTTCTCTGTTTGATTAAAGACAAATTCCCCGGGCCTTATTATTGACGTGGGAGGTTGTTCAGTTGTTATGCCTCCGGGTATTTCTGGAGGTTCTACGTTGATGGGCGGCGACACATTAATCGTCGGTGTTGAGGTTGATGTAGGCGTAGGTGTAGGAGTCGGCGTTGGGGTTGGTGTTGGGGTTGGAGTTGGTGTAGGTGTTGGTGTGGGTGTAGGTGTTGGTGTGGGCTGGGTAACAACATCAGGTTGAGTCACAATGTCTGGCTGAGTCACAATCTCAGGTTGAGTTACGACATTAGGCTGAACGACAACATTGGGGGTGACGTCACCTGTAGCCGGGAGCGTTGAAACAATGCCCACTTGAGACGGAACAACAGGAGTCGCAGGAATTGATCCAATCCCGGGAGAGGTTTGTAAAATATTTGTTTTCTGATTGATTTCTTGCAAAACAACTGGCAACTTATCAACGCCTAAGTCGCCATTAGAAACAATTTGTTTCAAGACATTATTTAATTGCTCAGGCGTCTTGATCTCTCCGCTTTCAATTCTTTGAATCGCGCCATTAACAACTGCAATTTGCTTGTCAGCCGGGGCAACAATTTGAAGAACCGTGCCTATGCTTTTGTTCAAATTCCCGGCGTCTGACTGTATTGGGGCCATCCCACTTGGGGTATTCACCACGCCTGCGGGGGTAAGTCCATTATTAATTTCCGATATGGGCGCTGAGTCTAAGCTTTGCCCAGAGATGCTAGGTATAGGCGTCCCATTAAGCGTGTTTTGGTTTCTGATATCCCCGATGGTTGCATCTAATTGCTCACCGATCTTTTGAAGCGTTGCGCTTCCATAATAAGAAGCGATTTCTTCTTCTGTTCCTTTATTAATCCATGTGCTTGCTATAGGGTTTCCGTTTGCGTCGTACTGCTGACTTATCCCAAAAAATGGATACCACTGGCCTGAAGGGACGCCCTCTTTCCCGGCCAAACCTGTACTCAAGTAAAACGGCACCTGAGACCCTTCTACTTCAACTAGGACGATCTTTCTTTGGTTGTAATCCACGATGGGCGAAGACGATCCATCCCCTAGCGGGATACTTTTTAGCGGAGGGGCCTCGGATATAAGCGGCTGCGTGCCATCAATGATTTGACTAATCGCGCCAGAGGTATCAGGAAGACCACTTAATATCCCCCCGGGTGGCTCAATATTTATCCCGCTTGGCGGTTCAATACTTATGCCGCTCTTCGGAGCCACCGTGACTGTTGCAGAAGGAGCTTTTGCCGCCCCCTCTACAACTGCTGGTACGGGTTGAACACCGATTTTATTCGCCGTATAAGCCTGAATTTGATTCCCTAAACCCGATGAAGCTGCGACGTTGCCACCAAGGAATGACCCTACCGCGCCGACTGTTGCCGCTTCTGCATCAGTCTTCCCTGTCATCTTGGCAATGGTGAATTCTTCTAAATACTCAGAACCCATTTCTTTTGCTGTTTTGGCTGCTGCCCCGCCTATACCCGGGATAAGAGAAATGGCGCCTGTTACAAGCGCAGCAACCTCAGCATCCTGAGAAGCTAACTTTGCATACTCTCTGTCAGTCTTGACAGGTTTCCCAGCGGCTATATCAGCTTGTTTAAGCTCATTAGATTTTTGAAGTGCTTGAGCACCAGCAGATTCTGAAACATTTAAAATAAATGACCCAACAAGCGCAGCCGGTCCAGATAGCAATACCTCTGGATTCTGAACAACTTCTTCTCCAAAGAGCGCAATAGCTCCAATGGGGTTGGTTTTAACCGCATTGTAAATAGCATTAAATTGATCTGAGCCGCTTGGCTTACCTGTTTCACTTCTACTTGCCGCAGCGTTCATGTCGTTATAGACATCTTGCACAAACTTACTAGCAGATGTGTTTACATACTCAGGACGCATAACGCGACCTTGGCTCTCAACGTCCTGAAAGAACTTAATAAGATCTTGCGTTTTGGTTTCGTCCAGCCCAAGCTTTTGGGCTACCTGTTGTGCCGCTGATGAGTAAGATGCACCAAGCCCACCGATCCCCGCCTGTACTGTCCCTAGCAAAGCGTTAACAGCGTTGTTGGTTTTTGTGTATTTACTTAATGACTCTTGGGCCAACTCGCCCTGAGGGTTAAAGACCGCCCGGTCTCCCGTGATGTTATTAATTATTTGTTTTGAACCGTCGGGCAGATCGGTCGTTGTTAGATAGGAAAGATCCCTAATGTTGGGGTCTTTCGCCTGAGTAAGTAAAAAAGAATCTTTCGCCGGATTAGAACCGGGCGACATAGCACTAACAATATCACTGGTGTAGCCTGTGTTAATAAATTTCGCAGATGGCGGCAACCCATTAACAACAGCCCCCATGCCCTTGGCGCCAAACTCAAGCTCCCCGCCTAATACTTGTTGAATATCTTTGCCGGTGCCAGCAACCTGTTGAACTGTCCCGTCTCTTAGATCTCGGACGTAAGTTGTATTGTTGGGTCCCCGGTAGTATTCGTATACGGGCGCGTACACCAAATCTTCTGACGTTACCGACGCTTCGCCCGTGACAGGGTCAGTTGTTATTTTTGGTTGCCCCGGAACTATTGTTATAGACCCGCCGGGGATAAGCGATCCCGTCGTAACCTGAAGCCTGTTGTTTAAATAATTTTGTGCGTCTTGTCCCGTTAACGTAACGCCCATGGCAACATCACCATTTGCGTCTTGGAATGCAAAATCACTCAGGCTTGCTGTTTGTTGGCCGTTGGTCGTTCCTTGCAGTTCTGCAATTTGATTTTCATTAAATGCGCCTAAGTCAACAGTCTCGCCTCTTGGGACTGACGTTACCCCAGAAGCCGCATCTAAACTAATGTTTTCAAAGATGCCCTTGTTTTGATTAATAAACGTCAGTGCTGTTGCTGGGTTAAGCAAAGCCTTTAAATTGTTGCCTTGAGAAGCTACGGTGTTAAGCAATAAGTTTGTTTGTGCAGCGTTTAAACCTGTGCTTTCCTGTACTAATTTCGTTACTGTGGGTGACACCCCAGCAATAAACATTTGAGCTGGATCTATTTGCCCTGAAGCAATAAGCTGAGTTACAGCGTTCCCTACTGCCTTGTCCACGCCTGCCGGAAGCTTGAGATCAGAAAGCGTTGTATTGATAGCATTTGAAGCTATCTGCCCTATGACAGGCGCCACCCCACCTTTTATAAAGCCTGTTTCAAAATCCCCGCCAGTAACTTCAGACACTGCTCCTTGGTATGTGCCATTAACAATTATTGAAGCTGCATATGGCGCTATTGATGCTGGAATGCCTGCGGACATAAGTGTCCCGGTAAGACCTGTCCCGGCAACCATTTCCCCGCCAAGTGCAGCCAACTCTATACCACCTACCGTCGTGCCTATAATTTCAGGTAGCAAATAAGGCGCAGCAAACGCAGCAATCATGGCGATGGGCATCGCATAGTCTTTGATGCTTTCAGCCTCGCCTTGGTACATCTTTGGATCGCCGACAGGTTTAAACTGATTCCCTGTCGCTTGATATAGCTGCGACATACGCTCCCGGTCGGGACCACCGGTTGCGCCGCCAATCATGAAATATGCATTACCCTCCGCAATATCCTGTGGCGTAATATCCTCATTAGCAACTTTGACCATTTTCCCGTCAACATTCTTGTATGACTCTACAAATGTTGAACGATGATCTAAGATATTTGCAAATACTGGATTGGACGCTATATACTCTGCCGCCGTTTGCGGAACCTCTTCGTATAGCTGTTCTTCTCCCGCAAACCCAGCAGGAACCATCTTTGTACCAAAGTCGGTTACACCTTCTAAGGGATTGATCAACCTATTCCCGGGCTGGAATATTTTTGCTGACTCATCCGGCGTCCAGTTCATGTCAAACTGGGTTTCTTCCAGAGCCTTTAATGCAGCATCTTGCTTGTCCGATGGCGCAATATATTTTGCAATATCCGAAAGTGGGATTTGGTTCTGATTTGCAAACGATACTATTTCAGAGTTATCAAGCTTGTTATCGCTTGCTTGAAGCTCGTTTAAACTGTTTGTTATAAAGGTGTCTTTGCGGTAATTTGCCAAATCTTTTGCTGAAATACCTAATGCGCTTACTGCTTGTTGGTCTGTAAGTTTATTTTGACCAATAAACTCAACAATCTTTTCGTAGGTTAATGGATTGTCTTTATTAAACTGACTTGTGAACTGGGCATAAGCGTCGCGTAAGTCTCTCTGCTCAGGCGTGTATTTACTTTCGTTGGTAAGGCTTGTGACTAAATCAGATTGATCTTTGCCAAAGTATTTGCTGACAAAATCACTAATACCCATCCCAGATGCATCTACTTCATCCAAGATTTCATTTAAGGTTAAGCCGTCTTTTTGTTTGTCAGTTAATGATGACCGGATAGAAACATCCTGATCAAATGACTTAAGCGCGGCTGTCGTGTCAGCTTCTTTCAACCCTAAGAGGTCGTTTAAACCCGCTTCAGGATTAATACCTTGTGTTCGTAAACTGTTGGCAATCGTTCCAAGATTGCTTTGAACTAAGTCTTTAAACTCGGCTTCGGTCTTCCCGTAAAACTTCGCAAGATTATCTAGCTCAATCCCACGATCAATGGCTGTTGAGATGGCTTTCGGGAAATCAATCTGTTTAGTCGTTGGATCTATTAGTCCAACAAAGATGGACCGATCCTTCTCATAAACCAAATTGTCTGTGGTCAGCGAAGGAAAGTTTGTTTTAAGTGCATTGGCTACGTCGGTATACGAAAGATTGTTCTCGTCTGCCCAAGCGATAAGCTTGCCAACGTCTAAGGTGTTGGTTGTTTTTCCATCAGCCGTGGTTGTATTAATGAAACCTTTGGTCTGGTTTCTTATATCTTCAGCTTTAAGCTCATTTGCTGTTTGACTAATAATGACGTCAGCAACGTCTGGGCGAATACCCTGCTCGGCGGCAATCGCCCTAAGATCTTCAACCGTTGCGCCATTAGAAAGTAAATTGGTAACCTTATCCTGAAAAAACCCCTTCATGGCTGACTCATAGTCATCCATGGTTTTATTAACCCCAAACGCTTTGTTAAGAAGACCCAGCGTTTCTTCCGGCGACCATTTATTATTGATGGCCTCCATGATGACGCGGTTTTCTAACGTCTCTGCGTCTGGGTTATCAGAGGCGACTCTTTCTCTGAATGCATCCGCTTTTTGGGCAAACTCTCTGTCGGCAATTTCTTTTTGAAATGACGTAGAAAATGACGCTCTTTCTTCTGGTGATATGACATCGCCAAACTGTGATGCGTATTGACTTAATTCGGATGCTGTTGGTGCTCTTCCTAGTATTTCTTGGTAAAGAGCACCTATCCCGGCTTCTGATCTTGCTTTAAACGCAGACTCTGCGGCTACTCTAGCGGCTTCTTGTTCAGCAGCTATTCTAATAGCTTCTTGTCTAGCCGCTTCTTGTCTAGCCGCTTCTTGTCTAGCCGCTTCTTGCCGGATCTGTTCTTGGATCTGTTCTTGTCTGATAGCTTCTTGTCTAGCGGCCTCTTCAGCGGCTTGCTGCGCCCTATAAGCGGCCTCTTGCTCTGCCGCTATCCTGTTTGCTTCTTCGTCGTAAGCAGTTACTTCGTCAGTTTTTAGACCGCCGAAGCCCTGCTTGTCTTCATAAGCAACGGTGCCGCTTGACTGCAAGGCTGCATTAAGGTCAATGCCGTAGTTTTCTCTAGCAGCCCAGACCAGTGTTTCATGGTCCCAACCTTCGTTTCTTAACGAATCATAAAGGTTTTGTAACTCATCCGTACTTATTGCAAGAGACATAATGACTCATAAGAAAGCTAATTAACAGTAGCTACCGCCCTTGCTCATCTATATTATCGTGACT
>OGWM01000019.1_pt1 | contig 23172 bp, 25 predicted proteins | sample 1576041 | NCBI WGS metagenome assembly OGWM01 (sample SAMN07581538, study PRJEB24739) | freshwater metagenome | place: Singapore | collected 2015-01
ATAGAAAGCCAAATCCAAAACATTAAAGGCTTATAATAAAATCTAACCATAATTTTATCTTTTTCAAATTCAGACAAGTTAATTGCAAAATAATAATCTACGATAAAATTAGTCTTAATGCTTGTCTCAGAAGTAAACTGGATTGGTTGATCATATTTTCTAATAGATGGGGTTAATTCAACTTGTTTATCTTTATTGGTTACTAGAAAATTTCCAAAAACCTCCTCGTAATTTTCTTTCTTAATTTTATTAATACTCTTAAATTTAATAATAAAATCTTGAATTTTAATCTCATCTCCCACCTTCATCGCCGCATTAATTTCTTTTGATAAATAAGCATTTATAAATATGGCAAAAATCAATGTACCAAATCCTAAATGAGAAACTAATCTTCCAAAATTTAAACTTAATTTTTTTTGTGAAAACCAATCAAAGATAACTGAAGTAATTAAGTATGCCGAAAAGAACAAACCCAATATCAAAATAATATCTTTATAATCAAAAAACCAAAAAATAATCACTGAGGAAATCATAATAGAAATTAGAAAAAATATTTTAAAATTTTTTATTTGTAAAAATTTATCTTCTTTATTCCAGCTAAGAAGAGGTCCATGAGACATGAAAAATAAAAATACAAATAAAAAAGGGGCTAAAATAGTATGATAATAAATGGGACCTACCGAAATACTTTTCCCACTAATAGCGTCTAAAATAATAGGATAAACGGTTCCAACTAAAACCACTGAAAGAAAAAAGATCAAAAAACAATTATTAATTAAAATAAAATTATCTCTGAGAAAAAAAGAATATTTTCCATACAAGACTTTTTTAGGACTTTTAATAATAAAAATAGCTAATGAAAAAAAAGTGATAAATAATATTGCACTTAAAATATATACACCTCTATAAGGATCGTTTGCAAAAGCATGAACAGAATTCAACACTCCAGATCTGACTAAAAATGTTCCGAGTAAACTCATTATAAAAGTGAATATAGAAAGTAATGCCGTCCAAGAATGTAATGTGTCTTTTTTTAAAGTTACAATGTTAGAATGAATTAAAGCGGTTGCTGCAAGCCAAGGCATTAGTGATGCATTCTCAACTGGGTCCCAAAACCAATATCCACCCCAACCTAATTCATAATAAGCCCAAAAAGATCCAAGACCAATTCCAATAGTGAGCAAAGACCAAGGGAGAATAATCCAAAAATTTGCAATCTTACTCCATGATTTGTCAAAATTATTAGTTACTAATCCAGCAAGCGCAAAACTAAAGACTAAAGAAAAACCAACATAACCAAAATATAAAAATGGTGGATGTATTGCAAGTAACGGATCCTGCAGAATTGGATTTAAACCTAAACCTTGCGATGGCCTTGGATCCATCTGATCAAAAGGATTTGAAGTTAGAATTAAAAAAATTAAAAAAATTAGTATTAATATTGATTGAAAAAAAACTGTATAAACTCTTAATTTTTCACTGACTTTTGTTCTGAAAAAAACAAATGAAAATAATGACAATATTAAAATAAATAAAACCATACTTCCTTCGTGATTTCCCCATGCTCCTGATATTTTGTAAATTAAAGGCTTAGTGGTGTGAGAATTTTGATAAACGGCTACATTGGAAAAATCAGAAACAATAAAACAATATATTAAAGTTAAAAATGAAATTAATAATAATAAAAAAATACTATTATTAAAAAAATTAATTGTTCTTAAGTTTTTAAAATTATTGCTTCTTATCCCTTTGACTAATGAAAAAATTAAAAAAACGTTAAATATTAAAGAAAAGAATAAGGCTAAATTACCTATATAACCACCCATAATTATTTATTTAATTTATTTTTTTTCAAACTATTAGCAACTTCTGGCGGCATATAATTCTCATCATGCTTAGCAAGTATGGTGCTTGCAATAAAATATTTTTTATCTTTTAAAACACCCTCTACAACTGCACTTTTTCCTTCAATAAATAAATTGGGCAATAAACCCTTATACTCAACAAAAATTTCATTCTTTAAATCAGTAATAATAAAAACATAAGTATTATTATTTTTCTTTAACGATCCTTCTTTTACTAACCCTCCAAGTCTAATCTTATTAGATGGTGTATCTTTTAAATTTTTTATTTCTTGAGGCGCATAGAAATACACCACATTCTTTTGAAGATTATTATAAATAAAAAAAAATATTATTGATGCAGCAATTGCTATTAAAGAAAAGATTTTTAATCTATTTTTTGAAGATTTGCTAAAAATCATAATAGTACTTAAACAAATTTTTTAGAAGATATCGGGACTTAATTAGATATTAAACTAAAATCTATTAGCTTGTGCTGAAACTGTAACCTCTTCAACTTTTTCAGATTGATAAAGATGTTCGATATTTTTAATAGAATTTAATTTTTTAACTGAAACGTAATAAAGTACAGTTAAAGACAAAGCGGCAAATGCATATGATAACCATATATACAAACCGTAACCGCCCATATTTAAAAATTGTAAAATCATTTTTTATTAACTCTAAAATTTATAATTTCATATTTATATCTAATCAAGAAAATAATTAGCGATAAAATACAAAAGCTAAAAAACATAATAAGTAATGGTGCTAACATTGAGCTATGTATAGTAGGTGCGGCAGTTAGCGTAATGCTTGCTGGTTGATGAAGGGTATTCCACCATGCAACAGAAAATTTAATAATTGGAATATTTATTAATCCTACTATGCCAACAATATTAGTAATTTTTTCAGCTGAATTATAATTTTTTATAATCAACCACAAAGAAACATATAAAATATAAGTTAACACCAAAATAAACATCGAGGTTAATCTACCATCCCAACTCCAAAAAGTTCCCCATGTTGGGTAACCCCACAGGGATCCTGTCACAACAGATATTAAAGAAAAAACTAATCCTATGGGTGCTAAACTTTTTGCATAAACTGAAAAAACTCTAACTTTAAAAATTAAACTTATAAATGATGAAATTCCAATAATTAAAAAAATAAATAAAGAAATCCAAGAAGACGGTACATGAATATACATAATTCTTACCGTATCTTTTTGTAAATAATCAATAGGAGAAAAAACTAATGCTAAAACTAAACCAACAATAAGTGCAAAAACCAAAATTATCTTTAGCCAAAAAATACTGGTGTTTGCTAAATTAAAAAAAGTTCTAGGTTTAAATATTCCAAACATTTAAGAACATTTTTTTACTACATGTTTGGGAAGATTAGAAGTTTACCTAACTGAGATAAGGGAGATTGGGGATCAAAAATAACTCAGTTAGGTATTAACTATAATTTAATAAATTAATCTGTCTAACTTTTGCGTTAAAATTGTTTGAATTAAGGCAGTAATAATTATGACTAATTTGAAGGCTTAAAGTAAAGATTCCCTCTTTTCCCCTTAAATATTTCATTAACTAAGGGATGTCTAACAGGTTCATTTGGATCGTCGCCTACTAAATTTTGTTCTGAAACATAAGCTTCATAAGTAATCTCATCATTTTCAGCTAGTAAATGATAAAAAGGCTGATCTTTTCTAGGACGTGCTGCTTTTGGAATTGATTGGTACCACTCTTCTGAATTGTTGAATTGAAAATCTACATCGTAAATCACACCTCTAAAATCAAACAAACGATGTCTTACTACTTCTCCAATTGAGAATTTGGCTTTGTTTAATTTTTTTTCTAACATTAAAATTTAAAGTAGTGATTCTTATAAAAAATTCAATACCTCACTGTATCGAGTCTAAATACATCTTGAGTCTAATTCCTTTTTTCCCTTTAGTTGTTGCATAAATTGGAAAATAGTTATCCCCAACAATTCCAAAATAAAGATCCACTTTAAATTGCTCAGGAGTGTTAGGATCTCCTGGTATATAACCTGATATTGGCTGATAAGTTAAAATGCACTTTTGTAATTTTCCTTTATAATAAGAAAAAACTGAATCAAAATCTATTTGTACATTTTCTTTCTTCATCACTAAATAATAAAAAATATTACCATCAAAAACCTTTATTTTTTTATCACAATCAAGATTTTTTTTATCAATTAAAAATAATTTTTTAACCGCAAAGATTGGATCAATCACACCAAAATAGTCTTCTTTATTGTATGGAATTTTTTTTGTTAAATCTTCAGTTCTGGGCGGATCAGTCTCAAAATTAAGAACTTTTTCTTTAGAAAAATTAATTTTATTTACTCTATACTTATTAGTTGATGGCTTGTCATAACGATATTCATAATTCCAAGTATTTTTACTTTTATCATTAAATTCAACTTTAGATTTTGCAAAAACTTTTACAAAGAAACCAACGATTCCTACGCTTTCAGCACTAAATGTAATTTTATTATTTATTTCATCATCAATATTAAAATTAATATCCATAACATTTAAATTATAAGCACGAACATCGTATTTAAATTCTTTTGCTAAAGATGAATTAAAGTTTAAAATAATTATATAAATAATTATTAAAAATTTAATGAATAAAGGTCTCATAAAGTTTTTCTTAGATATAGGTCCGTTATTATTATTTTTTTATTTCTACAGAAAATATGGAATGAGTTATGCAATACTTCCATTAATTATTGCAACTATTATATCGGTATTTTTTGTTTATCGAATAGATAAAAAAATTCCAACAATTCCAATATTAGGGGCTGTAGTAGTCACTGTGTTTGGCGGACTAGCAATTGTTTTTGATAATAAAATATTCTTTTATATGAAGCCTACAATCATAAATATAATTTTTGCACTTATTCTTATTTATGGAAAAATCTTTCTAAAACAACCTTTGTTAAAAAAATTATTTGATGAATCGATTAAAATTTCAGATGAGGGTTGGAATATTTTAAATAAACGTTGGATATATTTTTTTATTTTCTTAGCAATTTTAAATGAGCTTGTTTGGAGAACGCAAAGTGAAGAGTTTTGGGTTCAATTTAAAGTATTTGGATTATTGCCAATCACTTTAATATTCACGATTATGCAAGTATCTTTAATTCAAAAACACAGAATTGATCAATGAAGCTTCATGTAATTAAAAATAATAATCTTAATAAAGAAAACTTTTTTAATAAAAAAGAACTTCAGGAAATTCTAAATCTTTATGGATCAATGGTCTCTGTTGGAGAATGGAAAGATTATGGGATTTATATGAGTAAGACCATGATTAGTTTTGAAATCTACAGAAAAGCAACTGAAAATCCCCTTTTTCAAATATTAAAAAAACTTAACCAAAAAGATAAAAATAAATATCAATTAAAAGATGCAAATGGCTTAGTCATTAAAACATCTGACAATTTAAGCTCCATACTAAAAATTATTTCAAAAAAACACTCAGCTAAATATTTAAAAGTTATTAAATAATTTGAGAAAAAAAAATCATTTACCAAAAAAGACTTGTCTTAATTGTAACAGAGATTTTTTTTGGAGAAAAAAATGGGAAAAAAATTGGGATTTCGTTAAATATTGTTCTAAAAAATGCTCGAAAAATTAGATTAAACTTAAATCAAAAATAATTTTAAATTTAATGAAATTGTACTTTAACTAAATTATATTGATTGTATGACAAAAAATTTTATTACTTACATCCTATCTGTTCTAGCTGGGATAATCTGTTTTCTTTTTATTTTGAATTGGGTATTAGATGAGTATGGTTATATAGGAGCTATTTTATTACCACTAATATTAGTTTCAATTTTTTTAATTATTAGAAAAATGATCAAATGAAGAATCCATTTATTCTAATAATTGGAGCAATACTTTTACTTTATATATTAGGAATAAAAGCGTTTTGGTCAATTTTGGTTCTGACAATTTCAATCTATCTATTAATTTTTATATCAAATTACCTAAAACAATTTGAAACGGGAGATCAAGATCAAACTAGTAAAGATTTTTGGAAATATAGTTACGACATTAGAAAATTTAAAAAATCAATTTGGGAACCTAAAGAATCCTCTAAAATTATAAATAAAAAAATTTTTAAAGATAGACTGGTTAATTGTTACTGGGTTTTAGTTATTATAATCTTTTTCTTTGGTTGTTATTTATTTGTGGGTATAGGAGATTTAATTTTAGGTTAGTTGACAAACACTTATCTTTTTTTTAACCAAAATATTACATCATTTACATTCTGATCGGGTGGAAAAACCGGATAAAAACATTTTATAATTTTATTATTATCTAAAATCAAAGTTACTCTCTCAATTAAATTCATATTTTCTACTTTAAAAATTGGTAATTTAAGAGAATTTGCAAACTTAAGTTTTTCATCAGACAAAATAGGATATGGAAGATTCAGTCTTTCTACCATTTCTTTCTGGTATTCAGTTGTTTGACTTGAAAGTCCAAAGATATTCTTAACATTTAATCTTTTTAACTCTGAAAAATTATCTCTAAAACTACAAGATTGAGGAGTGCATCCTCTTGCACCTGGTATTTCATCCCAACCTTTGGGTAATGCTATGTCAGGTCGACCAGTCATAGGGTAAATATAAATAATACTAAGCCCAACTAATTTTGATAAATTAACTTCTTCTTTGTTAGTACTTAGAAGTTTTATTTCTGGAATTAAAAAATTATTTAAATGTTCTAAAGAAACATTTTTTTTGGGAGTTGGAATTTTTGACCAATCTGGTTTAAGTAAATTAGATTGATTCATTAATAGAACAGCCCCGAATTATACGGGGCTGTAATAGTATTTGTTAATTAGTCTCTTCTTTGTCCAAAAAATCTTAGCAACATTACAAAAAGGTTAATAAAATCTAAATAAAGAGTTAAAGCACCCATAATAGATTTTTTTGCCATTGTCTCAGAATCTCCGCCATCAAAGTACATGTCTTTAATTTTTTGTGTATCATAAGCAGTCAGACCAACAAAAATTATAACTCCAAGTAATGAAACGATAAATTCTAGTTGAGTAGATTTAAGAAAAATATTTACGATTGAAGCAATGATGATTCCGATTAGGCCCATCATCAAAAACGATCCAAGTTTAGTTAGATCAGATTTTGTTGTGTAACCATAAAGGCTCATTGTAGCAAAAGTTGCTGCGGTAATAAAAAATACTCGAGCAATACTAGCGCCAACATAAACCATAAATATTGAGGAAAGTGATGCACCCATTAATCCTGCAAATACCCAAAATAATGTTTGAGCTTTTGATGCGCTCATTTTTGCAAGTCCAAAACTCATCCACATTACAATACCTAATGGAGCAAAAGCGATTACCCACATTAATGCAGAATTGTAAATTGCATTACCTAAATTAGTTAAGCCAGTAATTGAACCAGCTTCATTTGTAACTACTGAATATTTAAATAAAAATAACGCTACAAAACCTGTCACCAGAATACCTGTTGCCATGTAATTGTAGATCTTCAACATGTAGGATCTAAGGCCCTGATCTATGGCACCCGATTCTGCACGTGTCGTAGCTCTTGTTTGACCATACTTTAAGTTCATATTTTTTTTACCTATATGTTTGTTTGACCCAATACATAATGTTAAAATATGTTCATTTCAAGAAGGTTAAAAAAAGGCTATTCCATTATCGTTTTAGAAGTAAAAAAATATGAAATTTAACAAAATACCAAATACTGATTTAAACGTTAGTCAAATTTGTCTTGGCACTATGACTTGGGGTTCCATGCAAAACACCGAGCAAGATGGTTTTGATCAAATGGATTATGCCGTCTCCAAAGGGATTAATTTTTTTGATACTGCTGAATTGTATTCCATCCCACCTACAAAGGAAACATGCGGTGCAACAAGTAGAATTATTGCTAAATGGTTAAAAAAAACAAAAAAAAGAGATCAAATTATTATTGCAGACAAAGTAACGGGCAGATCCGGAATGGACTGGATTAGACCAGGCGAAAAAGAAACTCGATTAAATAAAAAACAAATTAACACTGCAATCGATAATAGTTTAAAAAATTTACAAATTGATCACGTAGATATTTATCAACTCCACTGGCCTGATAGACCTTTAAATGTGTTTAGTGGACTTGAATATGAACACACGGATACAAATGAAATAGTGCCTATTCTTGAAACCATGGAAGTAATGGCTTCTTTAATAAAAGCTGGAAAAATAAAATATTATGGATTGTCTAATGAAACTCCGTGGGGAACAAGTCAATATATAAAACTTGCTGAAAAACATAATATTCCTAAACCTATAACAATCCAAAATGCATACAGTCTTCTTAATAGAAGTTATGAGGTGGGTCTTTCGGAAATTTCAATTAGAGAAAAAATTGGATTACTTGCTTACTCTCCTTTGGGTGGTGGACATTTAACAGGAAAATATTTAAACGGCAAAAAACCTGCTGGAACTAGAGAGGTTTTGTGGGGAAATAGATTTGATAGATATAGAACTCCAAATACTGAAGCAGCAGTTAAAGCTTATTGCGAAGTTGCAAAAAAATACAATATCGATCCTGCTCAAATGGCAATCAAATTTTGCATTATTCAAAAATTTGTAACTTCAACGATTATTGGCGCAACATCAATGGAACAGTTAAAGAAGAATATTGATAGTATTGATCTGTTACTGACTAATGATGTAATAAAAGACATTAATAATGTTCAATTGATATATTCAAACCCATGTCCTTAAGAGTTTTATTTTTTTCTGTAATTTTTTTATTATCTTTTGAGCAAAAAATATTCGCACAAATTAAGCTAGATGGACAATTTAAAAACTGGACTGCCCAAAATACAAATATTAACGGCCAGCAAGTTTGTTATGCTGTATCAAGCCCTGTAGCTTCTGACCCAAAAAATCTTAATCGAGCAGAGTCTAGAATATTTGTAAGTTTTAGACCTAATGACAAAATACAAAACGAAATAAGCGTTACGAGTGGTTATAATTACAAAGCCTCTTCTAAAGTAAATGTTGCTATCGACAAAAAAGAATTCAAGTTTGAAACTGAAGACAATTTTGCTTGGCTTACAAAATATGAAGAAGAAGTATCTATGATAGACATGATGAAAAAATCTTCACAAGCTAAAGTTACGGCTACCTCAGCTAAAGGCTCTAAAACTATCGACACTTTCTCGTTGAGTGGTTTTGGTGAAGCCTATGAAGCTGCTAAAAAGAAATGTAATTTTATTTAGTAATGAAGAAAAAAGTTAAAAAAATTGTTTTAGCTTATTCTGGGGGGCTAGATACCTCAGTAATTTTACGTTGGTTACAAGAAAACTATCATGCAGAAGTTATTGCTTACACCGCAGATCTTGGTCAAGAAATAGATAGAAAAAAAATAATTAGAAATGCAACCAATCTAGGTGTTAAAAATATTGTTATTGAAGATCTAAAAGATATCTTTGTCAAAGATTATATTTTTCCAATGATTAGAGGAAATGCCTTATATGAAGGTATTTATTTACTTGGCACCTCTATAGCTCGACCCCTTATTGCAAAACGTCAAATTCAAATTGCTAAAAAATTTAAAGCAGATGCAGTATCACATGGATCAACAGGAAAGGGTAATGATCAAGTAAGATTTGAGTTGGGTTATTATTATTTTAATCCAAAAATTAAAATTATTGCTCCATGGCGTGATTGGGATTTTACATCCAGAAGCGATCTAATTAAATATGCAAAGAAAAATAATATTCCTGTACCAAGTGATAAAAAAGGAGCACCGCCATTTTCTGTAGATGACAATTTATTTCATACCTCAACGGAGGGTAAAATTTTAGAAGATCCATCAAAGCAAGCCCCAGAATTTATTTTTCAAAGAACAGTATCACCTGAAAAAGCTCCAAATAAACCATCCTATGTAACTATTGGTTTTAAAAATGGCGATCCAATTAGTATTAACAATAAAAAATGTTCTCCAAGTAAATTACTTTCTCTTTTAAATAATATTGGCGGCAAAAATGGAGTAGGCAGAGTAGACCTTGTTGAAAATAGATTTATTGGAATAAAATCTCGCGGGGTTTATGAAACACCAGGCGGAACTATTCTTTTGTTCGCTCATAGAGCTATAGAGTCTCTTACTTTAGATAAAGAAACTGCGCATAAAAAAGATGCTGTTATGTCTAGATTTGCAGAACTAATTTACAATGGATTTTGGTTTTCAAAAGAAAGATTGAGATTACAAAAAATTATTGATCAAAAAAGATCTCGAGTACAAGGAACTGTTAAGTTAAAAATCTATAAAGGCAACGTAAGTATTGTTTCAAGAATTTCTAATAAAAGTATTTACTCAATGCGAAATGTTTCTTTTGAAGAAAATAAAACTTTTAATAAAAAAAGAGTAGAAAACTTTATTAAAAAGAACGCTCGTTTACTTAGAAAGTAATGAATTAATACTCTTAAAAGCTTTTAAAGTATTACTTAACAGACACGCAATTGTCACGGGACCAACACCTCCTGGAACTGGTGTAATAGCTCTTACTTTTTTAACAACAGATTTAAATTCAACGTCTCCTACTATTTTATAACCTTTTTTCTTCTCAACTCTGTTAATACCCACATCAATTACAATTGCTCCTTTTTTTATCCAATCACCTTTAACTAAATTTGCTCTACCTACTGCTGCAACAACGATGTCTGCTTTTTTACATAATGCTTTTAAATTTTTTGTTTTAGAATGCCCAATTGTGACTGTGCAATCTTCTTTTAATAATAATTGTGCCATTGGCTTACCATTTAAATTAGATCTGCCAATAATTAGAGCACTTAGACCTGCTAAATTTTTTCTAACACTCTTAATCATCAAATAACATCCAAGAGGAGTACAGGGAACGAGTGCATCCTTTCCAGACGATAGATTTCCAACGTTAATTGGATGAAAACCATCTACATCTTTTCTTGGATCAATTTTTCCAATAATTTTTTGATTATTAATGTGATTAGGCAAAGGTAACTGAACTAATATTCCATGAATTTTTTTATCTTTGTTAAATTTCTGAATACCTAAAATTAATTTTTTTTCAGTAACAGAATTTTTAAATCTTAAAACTTTAAAATTAATACCAACCTCTTTTGCTGAAATTTGTTTTTTTCTAACATAAATTTCGCTTGGTGTATGATGACCTACAAAAATGACAGCAAGACCAGGTGTTAATTTTGTTTTATTTTTTATAGATTGAACTTCTTTTTTAATTTTATTTTTTAACTTTTGAGCAAATTTTTTTCCATCTATAATCACTAAAAAATCCTTTTATAACAATGATAATTCTTCTTCGCCTGGTGAAAAAATTTTAATTCTTTTCCACTTTAATCTTTTTAAAGTATTTGCAACGTTAATACTAATACAATTCAAACAACAATCATCTAGATTATTTACAATCTTATAATTTAAAATTATCTTGAGTAATTGATCTGCTGCCCTCTTTGAATAAACAAAAATAACATCAATAAATTTATTTTTTAAATCTTCAATCAACTGTTGATTAATATTTAAATTGGGTTCGGCTGTATAATTAATCACACTTTGCAAAGTGTATCCTTGTTTTTTAAAGTCTCTCTCTAAATCATTAGAGACAAATTCTCCCCTTACATAAATAAATTTTTCTTTAGAGTTGTCACAATTTTTAAAAATAAGATCACAAAGTTGTTTATAATTTCCTCCTGCAGCTTGAATATTTAAAAATCCAATTTTTTTTGCAACTTCTGCTGTTTCCTCACCAACGCAAAAACATCTAAGATGATTAATATTTTTTATATTTTTTAAATTTTGAATAGCATTAGAACTTGTAAAAATAACTGAAGTAAAATTTTTAAAATTAATATCAGGAATTATAATTGGTTTTATGTTTAGTATCGGAAAATTAGTAACTCGATGACCTTTGGCAATAAATTTTTTAATTAAAGTTTCAGAACTATTCTGACTTTTTGTAAATAGTATGTGCAAGTTTTGTCTCCGAAATAATAAAATCGTCTCCAGCTTTAGATAAAATTTCCTCAGCCACATCTATTCCTATACTTTTTGCTTTTTCTGCAATTCCAGTTTTATGTGCTCTAAAAGATTTTGTGCCATCTAAAGATAACAATTCTGCCTGCAAAAATAATTCACCTTCATCATTAATAATAGCATTCGCTCCAACGGGAGTATCACACGCACCATTTAACACTTCTAATAATGAACGCTCCGCCTCTGCCAAAATTTTTGTTTCTTTATCATTTACGACTTTTAATATCTCTTTAATTTCTAGATCTTCATCTCTACATTGAACAGTTATAATTCCCTGTCCGGCCGATGGGATTATCACATCTTTTTCGAAATATTGTTTTACTTCTGAATGAAACCCAAGTCTTTTTAACCCCGATGCTGCAAGCACTATCGAGTCATAAATTCCCTCCTTCATTTTATTAATTCTAGTATCAATATTGCCTCTGATGGGAATAATTTTTAAATCACTTCTTAATCTCTTTAATTGAGAGAATCGTCTTACGGAGGAAGTACCAACGGTAGAACCTGGTTTTAAATTTGCAAATGAACTTGCAATAGGCGATAAAAATGCGTCTCTTTCATCTGTCCTTTTTAAATAACAAGCAAGTGATAATTTTTTCGGTGAAAAAGTTGGCACATCTTTAAGAGAATGAACTGCAACATCAATTGATTTTTCAAGCAAACATTCTTCTAGTTCTTTGACAAAAAGTCCTTTGCCACCCATCATACCTAAATTCTCAGTTTTAAATTTATCTCCTGATGTTTTAATAATTTTAATAATTAACTGATCAGCTTTAACTTCTGGATAAGCAAGTAGCAGCTCATCTCTAAAATGTTCTGTTTGTGCAAGTGATAGTCTACTACCTCTAGTACCAATAATAATTTTTTTATTTCTTAACATTTTGCTGATTTAATAACATTTTGCTGTATATTATCGCTACTTTTTATAGCGACAGGTGATCACACTCAATACATCAATGAAAAAAGATTTAACATTCCTTGGAATCGAGACTAGTTGCGACGAAACTGCTGCATCAGTAGTAAGAGAAGATACAAAAGGAAATGTTGAAATATTATCCAACGTAGTATCTAGCCAAGTTGAGGAACATTTAAAATTTGGAGGAGTAGTACCAGAAAACGCCGCGAGATCTCACGCTGAAAAAATTGATATTATTATTAAAAAAGCAATAGAGGATAGCAAATGTAAATTTGAAGAATTAGATGGTGTTGCAGCAACAGCAGGTCCTGGTTTGTTAGTTTGCTTAATGGTTGGTTTAAGCGCTGGAAAAAGTATTGCAGGAATATTAAAAAAACCATTTCTTGCAATTAATCATTTAGAAGGTCACGCGCTAACACCAAGAATTTTTAACAAAATAGACTTTCCTTATCTTTTGCTTTTAGTCTCTGGTGGACATACTCAATTTTTAATTGTTGAAGGGGTTGGAAAATTTAAAAGAATTGGAACAACCATTGATGATGCTCTGGGAGAAACTTTTGACAAAACAGCAAAAATGATTGGCCTTGAATTTCCAGGTGGACCAAAAATTGAAATACTTGCTAAAAATGGAGACGAAACAACTTATGTTTTACCCAAGCCAATATTAAATCATCCAGGATGCAATTTATCTTTTGCAGGATTAAAAACAGCAATTTTACAATTATCATCAAAAATAAAAACTCAAAAAGATAAAGAAAATCTTGCTGCATCTTTTCAAAAAACAATTAATGAAATTCTATATATCAAATGTAAAGCAGCTATGACCGAATTTACTTCTAAATATAAAAAAAATAAAAAAGCTTTTGTAATATCTGGCGGCGTTGCTGCAAATAAAAGTATTAGAGATAATTTAGATAAATTAAGCAAACAAATAGGCTTTGAAAATTATTTTCCACCCATCGAACTTTGTAGTGATAATGGAGTTATGATTGCTTGGGCTGGAATTGAAAGATTTAAAAATGGAATTGAAGATAATCTTGATGTTGTTGCAAAACCAAGATGGCCTTTAGATCCTGATGCACCATTTTTAAAAGGAGCTGGCGTAAAATACTAATTTCATATTATTCATTTTAAAAAATCATTGATTTATATGAATAAGTTTGGCTTTGTTTTGACACGGGCACCCCTTAAATTTAAAAAAAATCATATGAATTACTGGCTAATAAAATCAGAACCCTCCGTATGGTCTTTCAACGATCAAAAAAAAATAGGTTCTAAGGGAACGGTTTGGGATGGAGTTAGAAATTATCAAGCTGCAAATTATTTAAAACAAATGAAGTCTAATGACCTTTGTTTTTTTTATCATTCTAATGAAGATAAAAAAATTATTGGAATAGTTAAAATTATCAAGCCAGCATTTATTGATCCAACAGATCAGGAAGGAAAATTTGTGGCAGTCAAAGTTGCCTATTATAAAGATTTAATGAAACCCGTTTCCCTTGCAGATATAAAAGAAAATAAAGAAATTTGTCACCTTCCTCTTATAAAACAGAGCAGATTATCAGTAATGCCAATAGATTCAAAAAGCTGGAAAATAATATGTAAGATGGGTAGAATTTAAAAAAAGAAAAAGCAATTAGGGGGTTAATGAGCGACAAACTTTTTAAAGTACCTGCAGAATGGGCAAAAAATTCTTACATTAATCAATCTTCGTACGAAGCTAAGTATAAAGATTCTATTAATAACAATGAAAAATTTTGGGCAGAAGAAGGTAAGCGAATTCATTGGTTTAAACCCTACACAAAAGTTAAAGACGTAACTTACAGCACAAAAAAAGTTTCCATTAAGTGGTTCTATGATGGAACTACGAATGTTTCATATAATTGTATTGATAGACACCTTCCAAAAAGAGCAAAACAAACTGCAATTATTTTTGAAGGAGATGATCCAAAAGAATCTAAAAATATTACTTATCAAGAATTAAGTGATGAAGTTTGTAAACTTGCAAATGGATTAAAAGAAATTGGAGTTAAAAAAGGTGATCGAGTTACAATTTACATGCCGATGGTTCCTGAAGGGGTTTATGCGATGCTTGCATGTACCCGGATTGGAGCAATTCATTCTGTTGTATTTGGAGGTTTTTCCCCTGACTCAATTGTTAACAGAATTTTAGATTGTAAATCAGAATTTGTCATAACAGCTGATGAGGGACTAAGAGGTCAAAAAGTTATTCCTTTAAAGAAGAATATCGATGAAGCACTAAAAAAATGTCCTAATGTTAAAAAATGTATTGTCCTTAAAAGAACCGGAGGCAATGTACCTTTCGATACAAAACGTGATGTTTGGTATCATGAACTTACATCTAAAATGTCAACAACTTGCAAACCTGAAGAAATGAATGCTGAAGATCCTTTATTCATTCTTTACACCTCTGGATCTACAGGAAAACCTAAAGGAGCTTTACATACAACAGGTGGCTACTTGGTTTATGCTTCAATGACACACCAATATATTTTTGATTATAAAGACGGAGACATTTATTGGTGTACTGCAGATATTGGTTGGGTGACGGGTCACAGTTATATTGTCTATGGTCCACTATCAAACGGAGCAACAACTTTAGTATTTGAGGGAGTTCCAAGTTATCCTGATGCAAGTCGTTTCTGGCAAGTGATTGATAAACACAAGGTAAATATTTTCTATACAGCACCAACCGCACTTAGAGCTTTAATGCGTGAGGGCGATGCGATGGTTAAAAAAACGAGTAGAAAATCTCTTAAACTTTTAGGCTCCGTTGGCGAGCCTATAAATCCTGAAGCATGGATTTGGTATCATAAAGTTGTAGGCGACTCTCGTTGCCCAATTGTGGATACATGGTGGCAAACTGAAACGGGTGGAATTTTAATAGCCCCTCAACCAGGTGCTATTGATTTAAAACCAGGATCTGCAACAAAACCATTTTATGGAATAAAGCCTGCTGTTGTTGATGAAAAAGGGAATGAACTTAAAGGGGCATGCGAAGGTAGACTTTGTATGTCAGACTCTTGGCCTGGACAGATGCGAACTGTTTATGGAGACCATCAAAGATTTATTGATACTTATTTCTCACAGCATGACGGTAAATACTTTACTGGGGATGGTTGTAGAAGAGACGAAGATGGATATTATTGGATTACCGGCCGAGTAGATGATGTCATTATTGTATCAGGCCACAATCTTGGAACTGCTGAAATTGAAAGCGCATTCGTTGCCCATCCAAAAGTTGCTGAGGCTGCAGTTGTTGGTTACCCACACGATATTAAAGGCCAAGGTTTATACTGTTATGTAACTTTAAAAGTAGGCGAAACGGGATCGGATGCACTTACTAAAGAATTAAAAGATTTAGTTAGAAAAATTATTGGACCTCTTGCAACTCCTGATCTTATTCATTACACACCAGGTTTACCTAAAACTAGATCTGGTAAAATCATGAGAAGGATTCTTCGAAAAGTTGCTGAAAATCAATTTGAAAATCTTGGAGATACATCCACCCTTGCAGATCCAACGGTGGTACAAAGTTTAATTGATAACAGGTTAAATAAATAGTCTAAAAGTCGTAAGTTATTCCCTTAGTCTCCCAATCTCCATAACGAGTGGGTTCTAATCCTTTGGGACCATTTATTTCTTTTTTTTTAATTATAATTTTATTTTTTTTTCTCTCAGCAGCTTCTTTTAAAGATTGCTCTGCATATTTTTTAAATTTATCTGACATTTGTATTAAGGGGTTGAAGAAGTTTTACAAAATCAATCATAACATTTTGCCACTGGACATCCATGGAGTTAACTACAATTTCTTTATCTAAATCTTTAAGTTGATCAGCAATAGGAGCCCAAATAAAAAGTGCCTCGCAACTTTTCTCAAACGGTCTCTGTTTGTAACCCATATGCCAATTAACTCTTTCAACTCTTTCACTAAATTCTTTTATAGATTTGTTTTTTAATTCAATCGCAAGACCATAAGGTTCTTGTTCTTCTAAAATTTCTCTAAAAAATGAATTTGCATTTGTAATAATATTTCTATCTTGTTTGTTGTAGATATAGGAAAAAGTAAATAACAATAAATCTTGAACCGAAACTAAATAAATATTCCACCTTGCAATATTAACTGATTTTTGAAATTCTAAATCATCTAAAGATTTATAAAAATTAATTCCCCCCATTCTTGTTCTTAAATATCCATAAAGAGTAAATTGAGATACATAAGCCGATTTTTCGCTTACAAAATTTCTAAGATCATTAAAACTTGAAATTTTCTTTTTCCCTAAAAATAACTTTTTTACTGGTTTTATTAAAAAATCTTTTAATACACCTATAACTTGTTTGACCATAATTTTTGTATCAAATTAGCGAGAAAAATTAGGTTTTACAGGAAAATTTCATCTTTACTAATAAATACAACTCAACTAGTGTTAAATCAAATAAACAAAGGGGGAAACAATGGCTACACCAAAACAGGAAGCTCATTGGCAGGCAACTAAGCGCCTGATGATCATAACATTATTGATCTGGTTCTTCTTCTCAACAGTAGTCTTCATGTTTGCTGCTGATTTAAACAGCACAAGCTTCTTAGGTTATAAACTTGGATATTATATGACAGCGCAAGGTTCGATGCTGGCGTTTATCATATTAATTTTCTGGTCAAATAGCCGACAAGAAAAAATTGACAGAGAATTTGGTTTCTCTGATGAAGATAGGGAGGAAGATTAACAATGGCTAAAACTTCAAAACAATTTATCCAAGATTTACCTAAAATCTACGGTACGTATACCGGAGGTTTCTTGCTGTTCATCATCGTGATGGGCATCGCTGAGAAAATGGGTGTATCTGGAAGAAACATCGGACTAATGTTCGTGGGTTTCACAATCTTTATCTATGCATTGATTGGTTGGATCTCAAGAACAACGGATGTTGATGAATACTACTTAGCAGGAAAAAAAGTTCCAACAGTATTCAACGGAATGGCAACGGCAGCTGACTGGATGTCAGGTGCTTCTTTCGTTGCAATGGCAGGCGGTATCTACTTTGGTGGATATACCTACATGGCATTCCTAATCGGTTGGACTGGTGGATACGTGTTAGTGTCAACTCTTCTTGCTCCATATCTTAGAAAATTTGGATGTTACACAGTTCCAGATTTTATCGGAGCTAGATACGGTGGAAACTTTGCACGATTCTGCGCGGTATTAATTCTATTAATTGCATCATTTACTTATGTGACTGCACAAATCACAGCAACTGGAAGCATTGCACAGAAAGCTTTAAGTACACCAGCTTTCCCAGTGTCATTTGAATTTGGTTGTTGGACAGGTTTAATTACAATTCTACTTTGCTCTATGCTTGGTGGAATGAGATCTGTTACATGGTCGCAAGTTGCACAGTATATCGTGTTAATTATAGCTTACCTAATTCCTATCTTCTGGATATCTTGGAAATACAATTACGGAATATTTCCACATATAATGTTAGGAGATGAGGTAACAAGACTTGCCGCACTTGAACAACAATATGGACTAACGAAGCACACTAAGGATGTCTTAGATGCTGCCAAAATACCAAGTGATGCACTAGGAAATGCTACATCGCTTAAATACATTGTAAGCGGTCACTCAACAGTTCCTGCGGGTCATGAAGTTGCTTGGAGATATATTTCTCTTGCGCTTTGTATGATGATTGGTACAGCGTCTTTACCTCACATTTTAATGAGGTACTTCACAACTCCAACCGTAACTTCAGCTAGAAGATCTGTTGGTTGGTCACTATTCTTCATTGGATTGCTATATTTATCAGCACCAATGCTTGCAACAGTGTCTAAAATCAGCTTGATGGATCCAAACGTACCTACAGCAATTATTGGTAAAAAAATTGCTGACGTAACTCAAATTGAGTGGGTGAAAAACTGGTTAGCAGTTGGACAAGTAAAGATTGTTGACTTTAACAATGATGGCATTCTGCAATTAAGCGAATGGTTCATGAACGAAGACGTGGTTGTTCTTGCAACTCCTGAAATAGCAGGTCTTCCATACGTGATCTCTGGCCTTGTTGCTGCTGGTGGATTAGCAGCTGCGATGTCAACTGCGGATGGTCTAATTCTTGCTATGGCTAATGCAATCTCTCACGATATCTACTACAAAATGATTGATCCAAAAGCTTCGGTGAAGCAAAGATTAATCGTTGCTCGTGTTCTTTTAGTTGTCCTTGGGTCTGGAGCTGCCATCATGGCATCATTCAAACTTACAGGTATCTTAGGAGCCGTTGCGTGGGCGTTTGACTTTGCAATGTCTGGATTGTTCTTCCCACTCGTACTTGGTGTATGGTGGAAGAGAGCAACTCGTTCGGGTGCAATTGCAGGAATGTTGTGCGGTCTTATCGCTGGAACTGCCTACCTAGTTTGGGTTGGTGTTCCAAATAAAGACATCACATTCTTCATGGGTGCTACACCTTGGAAGGACATTCACTGGATATTTGTAGACAACTTACGATTTGGTATTCCTGGAGCTTTAGTTAGCTTGATTACCATGGTTACTGTAAGTTTGGTTACAAAACCTGAATCAAAAGCTGTTATGGACATGGTTGATGAAGTGAGAATCGCTTCAGGCAAAACTGTCATTAGAAACGCTTAAAAAACTTTTTCTCAAGGGGCGATTTACTCGCCCCTTGAATCTTTCTAAAAATCAAATTTTATGAATTTTCCAATTTGGGTAATTATCCTAGATTATATTATGGGAATGATTATGTGGACCCTGATTGGAAGAACAGCGATGAATATCTTTCAAAGGGAAGATTCTAATTTCTTTTTTATGAAAATGTTCGTTAAATTTACAAATCCAATTATTAAACCTTTTAACATCATAACTCCAAGTTTTATCATACCCCCTTTAATTCCTCTCTATGTCGCCTGGTTTTTTTATATGTTTAGATTTTATTTTATGCCTTGGGCTCTAGGCTATTCAGTGATGGGGATGCTTTCTTTTCCATTGGAAAGTGAATTTACTCAAGTCTTCTTAAGTTTGTTTAAAAAATAATTACAAAAAAACGTTTTAAATTTCTTAAATTCATTTAATTGTGTGCTGTGGCACAAAATATAAAAATATCACCCTCTATCTTATCGGCAGATTTTAGTATTCTAGGCGATGAAATTAAAAATTTAGAAAAAGCAGGTGCAGATTTAATTCACGTTGATGTTATGGATGGCCACTTTGTTCAAAATATCACCATGGGTCCTCCCATTATTAAAATGGTCAGAAAATGCACAAAACTTCCATTTGATGTACATTTAATGATCTCTCCTGTTGAAAAATATATTAAAGCATTTGCTGATGCAGGTTCAGATATTATTACCATTCACCCTGAGGCAACGGATAATTTAAAAAGAGCTGTTAGCACCATTAAATCCTTAGGAAAAAAAGCAGGCGTTTCTTTAAATCCTAAGACACCCATTAGTGCTTTAATGGACGTTATTAATGAAATAGATCTTATTTTAATTATGAGTGTGAACCCTGGTTTTGCAGGTCAAAGTTTTATGAGTGAAGTTTTACCTAAAGTTTCTGAACTTAGAAAAATGATTAATGATAAAAAACTTAAAATTGATATTGAAATTGATGGAGGAATTAACTTTGAAACAGCTCCGCTTGCAGTAAAAGCAGGTGCTAATATCTTGGTGTCTGGAACTACTATTTTTTCTGGTTCTTTAAAAGATAATATCCAAAAATTAAGAAATTGCGCTTAAGTGTCCAATCTCAATACATTTAATCTTTATCTTTTATCTTTAAAAAAAAGCTTTCAGGATCGATTAAGAGAGAAAAAATTTAAAAGTTCTAATTACAATGTTTCATTAGGAGGTATTCAACCTCACCGTATTTATGAATCTTCTAATATATTTTTAATCCAAGATCTTATTAATCATGATCCTATTATTCTTAACAGTGTTAGAAAATTTACAACTAATCTTTGGAAAATTACCAATTTAGAGGAAGATAAAACTAAAAAACTTCATAATTTTTGCTGGCTACCTTCGCTTAATATTAAAACTGAAAAAGAATTAGGCTGTTTAATCGTTGATCAATGGATCAATAATTTCTCAAATTATAATGAAAAATATTGGACCCTCGATGTTGTGACGATGCGTTTAATATATTGGATTTCAAGTTATGAGATTATTTTTAAAAATAGTGATCTTATTTTTAGAAGCAAGGTTATTAATAATATTGTTAAACAAACTAAACATTTATTTAAAAATATCAGCTTAGTTCAAAATGGCGTTGATAAAATAAGATCTCTTGCAGCTTTAATTTTAGTTGGAAATTCCTTTGAACAATATGAAGAATACACTCAATATGGACTTAAAAATTTAGAAGATGAACTTGGAAACTTTATAAATAAAGATGGATTTGTAAAAAGTAAAAATCCTGAAGATTTATTTTGGACTTTATATTTTTTAGTTCTTATTAAAGAGTGGTTAACATTATCTAGAAAACAAACTCCTGCTTTTATTAATATTTACATCAATTCCCTTGGGATTTGTTTTAAATTCTTAAGATTTTCAAATGGAGATCTTCCTCTATTTAACGGTGCCAATCATATTAATACTGAAAAATTTTATGAATTTTTAGAATCTCGAGGCTATGAGTTTGAAAATATGGAAAATATTTTCTGTGGTTATGCAAAAATTAAATCAAAAAAGATTGAATTATTTATGGATGCCAACAACCCCTCTTCCATATTGCATTCAAGAAATTATCAAGCAGGCCCATTATCATTTGAACTTGCATCAAATGGAATAAAATTTATCTGTAATTCTGGATCAGGTAAGAACCTTGGAGAAGAATTATCCTATTTAAGCTCATCAACCGCCGCTCATTCAACAGTTACAATTAACGATACCTCCTCTTGTATATTTCAAAAAAATGCTCTGATTAGAAAATATTTTGGAAACTCTCTTATTGAAAAACATAATATTGTTAAAAAAGAATTTAAAAATGATAAAGAATTTATTCAATGCATTGTTGCCCATGATGGTTATGAAAAAAGATTTAAAATATTACATGAACGACAAATCACTCTTTTTAAAATTAAAAATCATATTGAGGGAATTGATAGTTTAAAATGTAAAAATCTAGAGAATAAAAATTTAACCTTTAGTGTAAGATTTCATATTCATCCTGATATTCGCATCACAAAAACCATGGGAAATGATATTTTGCTCAGTTCTAATAAAGGCGAGGGCTGGATATTTAGAAGTCCTCAAATACCAACTAAAATTGAGAAAAATCTTTATTTTGGCAATCCAGACAACATTAAAGAATCCTCATTTATTCTGCTCGAAGGTATCATAGATAACGAGAACACTAATATTATTTGGCATCTAGAAAAAGCCAAATAAAAATCGTATACCCAATACTCCTTCATGCAACTGATTAAAATTAAAAAAGCCTTAATCTCTGTTTCCGATAAAACAAATCTAAAAGAAGTTCTCGAGTGTTTAAAGGCAAACAATGTTGAAATTATTAGCACCGGCGGTAGCTATAAATTTATAAAAGATCTTGGCTTTAAATGTACTGAAATTTCAGAATATACAAAATTTCCTGAAATATTAGATGGCAGACTTAAAACATTGCATCCAAAAATTCATGGGGGTTTACTTGCTAAAGCTGATGATAAAGACCACCAAGATCAAATTAAAAAAGAAGATATAGATTTTATAAATTTATTAATTGTTAATCTTTATCCATTTGAGAAGAAGCTTTTAGAAAAAGCAGACTTTGACACAATGATTGAAAATATCGACATAGGAGGTCCTGCCATGGTGAGATCATCTGCGAAAAATTTCAAATTTACAACTGTAATATCAAGCACCGATCAATACTCTGATTTAATAAATGAATTAAATAATAACAAAGGATCAACCTCTTTTGAGTTTAGAAAAAAACTTGCAACCGATGCCTTTCTTGAAACTGCTTATTATGACTCCGTAATATCCAACTGGATGAATGATTTAAGAGATAATAAATTTCCAAAAAAAATTACAATTGCAGGTCAGCTTAAAGATAAATTAAGGTATGGAGAAAACCCACATCAACAAGCTTCCGTTTATAAAATTAATTACAAAAATGATTTCTTATCAAAAATAAAACAAATCCAAGGCAAAGAACTAAGTTACAATAATTATTTAGATATGTATTCAGCGGTGTCTATAACTAAGGAATTGGGTGAAAAAGGCAGTTCTTGCGTTATCGTTAAACACAATAATCCTTGTGGGTGTGCTAT
>OGWM01000020.1_pt1 | contig 22333 bp, 25 predicted proteins | sample 1576041 | NCBI WGS metagenome assembly OGWM01 (sample SAMN07581538, study PRJEB24739) | freshwater metagenome | place: Singapore | collected 2015-01
CTCACTCACGGCGATGAAGTGTGGTGGTCCAAGATTTGGCCATTTTCCTGGATGATCCGACGCATTGGCGATGGAGTAGATCATCTGACGTATCTCGGCGAATTTACTCGTTCGCATATTGCAAAGGCGCTCTCTCCACGAGCTCAAAGCGCCATGGTGAAAATAGCGCCGGGTATTGATATCAACCATTTCACACCCTCTCACACTGAAGTGCGCGAAGAGCTCGGGATACAGTCCAAAAAAGTCATTGTTTGTGTCGGAAGATTGGTTCATCGCAAAGGCCAAGATGTTTTAGTCGAAGCTCTGCCCACAATTCTCAGAAAGATTCCTGATGCACATCTCTTGTTTGTAGGTACTGGACCGCGTGAAGCGCACTTACGAAAGCGAGTGTCGGCGCTTTCCATAAACGAGCCAGTTACCTTCATCGGTAGAGTGCACTATCAGGATCTTGCCCGGTATATCTGCGCAGGAGATATTTTTGCAATGCCGGCACGTTCGCGGTTAGCTGGACTCGAAGTCGAAGGTCTCGGAATTGTTTATCTGGAAGCCAGCGCTTGCGGATTAGCTGTAGTGGGTGGCAATTCAGGTGGTGCACCTGATGCCGTCATTCATAACGAAACTGGAATCATTGTGGATGGAACTTCTGTTTCAGAAGTAGCTCAGGCATGTGTGGCTCTTCTTCAAGATCCAGAACGAGCTCAGGCGATGGGCGCTCGAGGTCGCCAATGGATTGCTGAGGAATGGCAATGGAATCGTTGGGTAACCGAGTTTGCCAGATTGCTTACAGCAGACCAGATTTCTTAGCCACATTAATTGCTTGCAAACGATTCTTTACTCCCAGTTTTCGATAGAGATTTGTGAGATGAGTTTTCAACGTTGATTCAGAGATGAAAAAACTTTGCGCCAACTCACGCAGTGATAAATCTGTGGCTAATTGGGAGAGAATTTGTAGCTCGCGACTTGAAAGTCGAAAACTCTCTTGGCGTCTCGAGATTGCTTGAGCAACGCCTTCTGCGCTAAAGGAAAGTGGAGCAGCTATTGCTACTTTGATTGCCGCGATCAATTCGTGAACAGGAGCCGATTTCTTGATAAATGCGCTAGCTCCAGATTTCAGTGCGCTCATGAGAAATAGATCATCATCGCTAAAGGTGAGCACCACGATTGCTACCGTCTCAGAAAGTTTGCGCACCCAATCCACAATTTCTAGCCCAGTGCCATCAGGCAGATTGATATCGACGACAATCAGCGCTGGATTGAGGCGGGCAATCTGTGCCATCGCTTCTGCCTTAGTTTGCGCCTCGTGAATTTCGTATTCAAAGTGTTGAGCAAGAGCGGATTTGATTCCACCTCGCACAACGGAGTGGTCATCTATGACCAGGGCTACAGATTTCTTCACACGATGATTGTGAAGCGAACTCCTGACTCGGAAGTGGATGTATGGCCAATATTTTCGATTTCTACCGTGCCACCAATCGCTTGAATACGTTCGGTGATTCCAGAGATTCCATGATGATTTTCTTTCAATGTAGCGCCTCCAATCCCGTTATCGCTCACTTCAAGATAGGAGCGATTGTTGAGGGAGAAGAGTTTGATCACAATATGGGTTGCCCTAGCGTGAGCCCGAGTATTGCGTAACATCTCTTCAACTGCGCGAAATAGCTCTATTCCCTTATCTTCGCTGAGGTCAACCTCAGAGATATCCAAATCAAGTGCATAATCAGAATATTCTCGCTGGACAAATTCTTTGAGTTTGGCCGCAAAAGAATGCTGTGTAGCAGACCGCAAATCCAAGATTTCGCGACGCACTTTGGCCATTAATTCATCCACATGTAAACGGGATGTGCGAATCGATGCGCGCGAAAGTGCATCAAGTGATTCATGAGCTAGTAGCAAATCTAATGAATAAGCGAGACCGACGAGATCTTGGGCGATTCCATCGTGTAATTCCCGAGCAAGGCGTAAGCGCTCGGAAGTTGTCATGGCTTCCTAGCGTCTTCTCTTGAGCAATCGTTATTTCGTAAAGAGTGCAGCGATCTCTGCGGCATACTTCTGAGAAATAATTTGACGCTTCATCGAGAGCTTGGCGGTGAGCTCACCTCCGGCAATCGTAAAGTCGGTAGGCAGGATCGTGAATTTACGGATTGATTCTGCCTTTGATACCGCTTTATTCGCCTCATCAACGGCTGTTTGTATAACTGCGTGCAAATCAGGATCGTTGACGAGCGTTTGAATAGTTGCACCAGTCTTATTGTTAGCTGCAATCCATCCTTTGAGCATGTCTTGATCGATTGTGATGAGAGAGGCAATAAATGGTTGGTTATCTCCAACCACCATGCACTGGCTTACCAATGGGTGTGCCCGCAAGCGATCTTCCAGAACTGCTGGTGCCACATTTTTTCCACCTGCAGTCACAATAAGTTCCTTCTTGCGACCTGTGATGTAGAGGAAACCTTCGTCATCTAATCTGCCTAAGTCACCAGATTTAAACCATTCACCATCAAAAACTTCTTGATTGGCCGCATCGTTTTGCCAATAGCCACGCATGACGATTGGACCTTTAATCAGGACTTCACCATCATCTGCAATTTTTATTGATGTTCCTGGAATTGGACGTCCAACAGAACCGATACGAGAATTCTTGGAAAGGTTCAAAGTTGCGCCAGCTGTGGTTTCAGTGAGTCCATAACCTTCGAGAATGGTGATGCCAGCTCCACGATAGAAATGTCCTAAACGAGTGCCAAGGGGAGCACCGCCCGAGATAGCAGCCTCAACTCTTCCACCCATACCTGCGCGGATTTTTGAATACACCAATTTGTCAAAGAGTGCGTGCTGGAATGAGAGTAGTGGATTAAATCCACGCTTATCTTTTGATTCGGAATATGCGATAGCAACGTCAGCTGCTTTACGGAAAATCTTTCCCTTGCCAGCAGCATCTGCTTTTGCTTCAGCGCCATTGAAAATCTTTTCAAAAATTCTAGGGACAGCGAGCACAAATGTTGGTTTGAAGGATGCTAAATCTATTGGAAGCCTTCCAAGTGGATCACTGCAGTGCGCCAAATGGAGTCCGGCGTGTATCGCGCCAATTTGCACCATGCGGCCAAAGACGTGAGCGACCGGCAAAAAGAGAAGTGTTGAACCACCGGGTTTCAAGAATAAATCGCTCGCAGCTTCTACAACGTTTCCGCACTCTGACAAGAAATTCGCGTGAGTAAGTTGAACTCCTTTTGGTCGACCTGTAGTTCCTGATGTGTAAATCAGAGTCGCCAAACTCGCAGGAACAAGTGCGTTGCGGCGGCGTTCAATCTCCTCGTCGGATACATGTGTACCGGTGTTGCGCAATATTGCCAAGACATCTTCGGTCATAGTCCAGATGTGTTTGGTATGAGATGGAATCACTGGGTTCACAAGTTCACGATGTGCTGGAGTTTCAACAATCAAACCCACCGCACCAGAATCGTTAAGAATCCAATCGACTTGCTCAGCTGATGAAGTTTCATAAATAGGTACTACACATCCGCCTGCATACCAAATTGCGAAATCTAAAATTGTCCATTCGTATCGAGTACGCGCCATAATCGCAACACGATCGCCAATTTGTATTCCCGCAGCAACTAAACCTTTTGCAGTTGCGCGGATTTCTTCTTCAACTTGTCGCGCCGTAAGAGGTTGCCAACCATCACCGAGTGGTCGTGACATCGTGATGCGATCAGGTTCAAACCAGGCACGTTCTGCAACGAGATTGGTGAGATTTCCTGCAGTAGCTGCGGGAATGATGGCGGGAATCGTGAATTCGGTCATGGTGCCAACGCTAGTGGGGGAGTCGGTAAAAATGAAGATAGTGAATGGTCGAATTTTTCAAGAAGTCGCACCCACGCCTTCTTGGTAGCCTTGCGCTATGTCACAAAAGAGTACTGCCACCGTCGTTATCGATGCTCCACTTGCAGATGTACAGGCTGCCCTATTTGCAATCGAAAATTATCCAGATTGGTCTTCATCAATCAAAAAAGTTGATGTCATAGAACGCGATTCAGATAATCGGGTAACCAAAGCAAAACTCACGATTGATGCCGGCATGATGAAGGATAGAGTCGTTTTGGATTATGACTGGAGTTCTGCACCAGCTACCTTAACTTTTTCCATGGACGAGGCAGACTTACTGACCCAAATGGATGGCGCATATTCACTCAAGTCAATTGATGCAGATTCCACTCAAGTAACTTATGAATTGGAAGTTGCGGTGTCGATGCCGGTACCAGCCATGATGATTACTAAGGCGCAGCAGCAAACCATTGAAGCTGCCTTGAAAGAGTTAGGCGAGCATCTTTCTTAATGGGTTACACAATTGGAGTAGATGTCGGCGGCACCAAGGTTTTAGGTGGAGTAGTCGACGAATCTGGAAAAGTTATCGAAACTGCACGACGTGATACTCCCAAAGCTGGCGGCGCAGCACTTACTGCAGCAATCGCTGATGTTGCTAATGAATTGAAAGCAAAGCACCCCATTGACTCAGTTGGTGTTTCAGCGACTGGGTGGGTTTCATCTGATCGTAAAACCATTCTTGCAACGCCCAATATCTCTGGATGGAATGGCGTTAATTTGGATTATGAATTAACCAGCATGATTGGTCTTCCTGTAGCGATTGAAAATGATGCTAACTCTGCGGCATGGGGAGAATTTCGCTTTGGTGCAGCAAAGGGTAAGAAAGATATTTTGTTGTTGACTATCGGTACTGGTGTGGGTGGCGGAATTGTGATTGATGGAAAATTGCATCGCGGCGCATATGGCATTGCTGCCGAAGTTGGACATATGCGGGTTGTCCCTGATGGGCTGCTATGTGGATGTCAGGCGCGGGGATGTCTTGAACAGTATGCAGCAGGCTCTGCACTGATGCGTTACGTTCGTGAAGGCGCCGAGAAATCTCCTGATGCAGCACGTTCATTACTCTCACGTGGAGATGGCACAGTTGCAGGACTTTCCGGAAAAATGATTACAGAAGCAGCTCGCGAAGGAGATGAAATCGCGCTAGCTGGCTTTAATACTTTGGGTTACTGGATTGGTGCAGGCGTTGCCTCGCTCTCGGTCATTCTTGATCCTGAATTAGTTGTCATTGGCGGCGGGGTCATAGATGCAGGAGAAATTTTATTGAAGCCGATTCGCGCAGCAGCAAAGAGTCATATGCCATTTTCTGAAATCCTGCCCATGCCTGACATTGTTGGTGCAACTCTTGGCAATGAAGCAGGACTTGTTGGTGTTGCTGATTTAGCTCGAATTTAAGTTACAGCGCAGCACCATCATCTGGATTGAAATTATTGCGATTATTTTTCCATCGTATAAAAGTATTTTTTGCATCTTTCATCTGATCACGGAGTGAGCGCTTAGGGATAGCAGGTGGAGTAAAGCGATTGTTATCCTCAAACTTTTCTAACTCATCTAAATATGTCGAGGGTGATGATTCATCGAGCGAAAGCCCCTCGACCATCGCATCAAATTCAGCCTTAATGAGCTCCTCATCATCGAATGAATCAGGCGTCTTGCTCATGGTTCATATTCGCACAAGAAGGGGATTCAGGTTAAATTAGCGCTATGAACAACCTGCCTTACGGCACTCTGCGGGCGTTCTTGACTCCATTTTTAATGCTGCTCTTTCGCCCCAAGGTAAAGGGGTTAAGACATGTTCCAGCAACAGGCCCAGTGATCCTTGCCTCGAACCATTTATCTTTTAGTGATTCAATTTTTATGCCTCTTGTAGTACCTCGCAAAGTAACATTTCTTGCCAAAAGCGAATACTTCACATCACCTGGCCCCAAAGGATTTATCAAAAAACTAACTTTTATTGCACTTGGTCAAGTGCCAGTCGATCGCTCTGGTGGACGACGAAGTGAAGCCGCCTTGATCACGGGATTACAAGTTTTAGCGGAAGGTAATTCGCTCGGAATTTATCCAGAAGGAACTCGCTCACCGGATGGACGTTTGTATAAGGGTCGCACAGGTATCGCACGACTTGCCATTGAATCTGGAGCTCCCGTAATTCCGATTGCCATGTTTAACACTGACAAAATCCAACCTTCAGGAACAGTGGTACCAAAGATTATGCGTGTTGGAATTACCTTTGGTGAGCCCATGTATTTCGAAGGAGATTCTTCAGATTTGCAATATTTGCGCCAAGTCACCGATCAAATCATGAAGCGCATACAGCAATTATCGGGTCAAGAGTATGTGGATACCTACGCTGTTAAAGCTAAGAAGTCAGGTTCTAACACTGACGATGAAGATAACGACTAAAATTTACTAGTCAATATCCAATTCGGCGCGAGCAATCAAGTAGTTACAAACATTGCATTCTGCCCCTGATTCAGGCATCCCGCCCTCAATTGTTGTTATGAGTTCTTCGAGTAGCGACATAAATTGATCGGTATCTCGCTCGACTGGAACATAAATTTGATTGACGCCAAATCCATGTGAATTGCTTGCTAATTCACTCTGCCTAGTTTCAGTCACTCCGGCTAGTTTCCAGATGAGTAACCCCATGGACGAGACAGGAAATGGCTTGCCTCGATCTGGATGTTCGAGAGAGTATGCATATGCTTCGAGTTGAGGAGCGTAAAAGGCTCCGTTATCGCGATCTGAATCTGAGACTTTGCAATCAATAATCCCAACAGTGCCATCTTCGTAATGACCTAAGAGATCGTAAATTCCGAGAATCTTCCAACGAGTTTCAAATCCATTAATCGTGATAGGAGCGCTCTTTACCCATTGACCCCATTGCTTCACAATTCCGGGCTTCAGCGATGGATGGATTGCTTGCATAGGTGCACGCCGGAAATGTTCTTCTTGCGCATCAGCGAGTGGTTTTACAAGAGGGAATTCTTTTTTGAGTTCGAATTTAAACCAGTACTTCAACCACAGGCAACGTTTACATGTCGATAAACCAAAAGTTAAATCACTCGGCGCAATAGTTTCACGAGCTGGAGTTTCAGGTTTGCGCATAGCGATATTCTCTCTTTAACTGCTGACAACTGCGCTATATAACACTGCTAATCCGAGAATAATCATGATAGTGCCGCCAAATCCACGGAGCCGTTCGAGCCTACGATTGTCTGTCGCCAGCCAGGCTCGTGCTGTACCTGCCAGCAATCCCCATGATCCATCTGAAATGAATGCAAGAACACAGAAAACTAGACCCATAAAAATCAATTGAGATGTGACATGACCACCATCGATATCAACAAATTGGGGGAGTACTGCCGCAAAGAAAACTATTGCCTTTGGATTTAGTACACCTACCCAAAAGCCATCGCGAATAGATTTTCTGATAGATGGCGCTACTGGTCCTTGGTTAGTCATATCCGCTGCGTGCACTGCACGTTGCCTTATCGCTTCAATGCCTAAATAGATGAGATAGAGACCGCCACCCCATTGAACTGCAACATAGGCGATATGCCATCTCTGCAATATTGGGCCGAGTCCTAGCGCGACAAGAGTCGAGAGCACAAATGATCCAGTGACATTTCCAGCCACAGTGAGCACTGAGATTTTTCTACCCCACGAGACCGCACGTGCAATAACAAAGAGAACGCTGGGACCGGGCGCAATAATGATGATGATTGCCGCAATCAAGTATTCGGTGATTCGAGTTGGGACAAACGTTCCAAGCATTGGCTAAAGGTAGCCAATTTCAATCGAAAAATAGTGAGGAACCCCGGTCCTTTTCAAGAACCGGGGCCTAATCCCTCAACCTTCACGGAGAGTTGAAAGATTTGAGGGTTATATCGTCGCGCTGTCTGGGGTGCGACGAATATGAATTAACCCTGCGATTGAGAGTATGAACATGATGATTCCACCGATGACAGCTGCGATGGCACCGTAACTTGCAATAGTTCCAAGAGTTCCGAAGGCATAGGCTTCAAGAAGCATTCCACGAAGGGTATTTCCCATGAAGAGTGTCTGTCTTAAGTCACCTAACTTAGCAATCTGCTCTTTATCAGTGCTTCCACCTCTGACCAATCCCATATACATACCTGATACTTCAGAATAAGTTGCAGGTTTGCCAAGTGCAGCAACTGATGCACCTTTCATATGTTCCCAGATATAGAGATCTGCATAATCCTTTGCCATTTCTCCATTGACCACGGGCTTCTCTGCCCATTTAGCCAATTGATCTTTAGTTTCTGCAGGCATCCCTGCTACGGCAGGAAACGAAATGTTTTGATTCTCAAGTTGGCTCTTCACTGAATCTTGTGCAAAGGAAGCTCCCCAGTTCAGCAAAGCAGCTGCGACAAAAAGAAAGACCGTAATTCCAAAACCAACTGCGGTGACAATCTTGTCGAAATTTTTTCTCTTCATTTTTCTCTCCTAATCTCTCCTTAATTCACACTTGAAAAGTGCTATTTGAATTAGACACCCAATTGAGTCAAGTGAAGTGAGAAAAGTGAAGTGCTAGCACTCATGAGTCAAGCGTGAGTGCTAGCACTAAAAAGAGAGTGATGTACTTAATAGCAATTTGAAATTAGTGAATCTCTCGATTGCAGACTGGTTGCCCTTGACCATTAATTTCAAAATGTGCGCAAGGTACTCCAAGTCGATCAAATGCGGCATCACCGTAATGAGTTCTAAATGCCAGGGCGAGCAGAACCCTGGTGTTGGTATCCCCATCAGATGTAATGCTGAAGACTTTGGCGGCGCGGCTAATTGTGTTTTCAATTGATTTTTCAGTGTGGTTAGTTTCTCGGGCAATGGCAGAGTTAGATTTTCCCTCACAAACGAGTTCCAAAACTAACTGTTCGAAAGGTGTGAGCTCTCTACTTGTGATCGTGATATCCCGCGCCATAACTAGTACCTCTCCGTAAGTACATTCACATTATGCTCCTTTATTTCCCGCTCGTGACGCCATAAGATGCGCGGATGGCTGAAATCACCACCACTCGACATGGTCAGACGCTCGAGATTTCCTTCAATCGCCCTGACAAAATGAACGCGATCACCCGCGCCATGTATGCCGGGTTAGCGAGCAATCTCAATGAAGCTGCGGGGGATTTTGGGGTTCGCTGTGTCGTGATCACAAGCCAAGGAGATCACTTCACTTCAGGAAATGACATTGGTGATTTCATGTCCAATCCACCGACTGAGTCAGATTCGGATGTGGCAAAGTTTTTAGGTGCACTTCTTGAGTTTCCAAAACCGCTGTTAGCGGCCGTCAAGGGAAATGCCATCGGAGTTGGTACCACCATGTTGTTGCATTGTGATGTTGTCGTAGCAGGCCCAACAGCAAAATTTTCCATGCCGTTTACCTCGCTCGGTCTTGTTCCAGAGGCTGGATCAAGCATGCTCTTTCCACAATTAGTTGGACATCAACGAGCTGCCAAAATTTTTCTTACTGGTGAATCCTTTTCAGCAAGTGATGCACGAGAGATGGGTTTAGTGGGCGAGATTGCAGATGACCCACGAACTAAAGCGCTTGAAATTGCCGAGAAAATTGCGCAGCAACCACCGCAAGCTGTGATTAATACCAAAGCCTTAATGAAGGCTGGTAAACACGATGCGACAGCGGCTGTCATGAGAGCTGAGTTTGAAATTTTTGCTTTGGCGCTGCAATCAGAGGAAGCTGCTGAAGCATTTATGAAATTCATGTCAAAGAGAGGCAAATAAATGTCGCTGCAAGGGAAAAGAATTTTTGTCACCGGTGGATCGCGCGGTATTGGACTTGCGATAGCACTTCGCGCTGCTCGTGATGGTGCTTCAATTGCAATTGCGGCTAAAACCGCTGAGCCAAATCCAAAACTGCCAGGAACGATTTACACAGCTGCAGAAGAGATCAAGGCAGCTGGTGGAACAGCGCTTCCGATCCAGTGCGATTTACGAGATGAGGCACAAATCGCTGCAGCAGTGCAACAAGCAGCCGATTCAATGGGCGGTATTGATATCTTGATTAATAATGCGAGTGCTATCAATCTCACCCGCACAGAGGAGACTCCAGCGAAACGTTTTGATTTGATGTTTGATGTCAACGTCCGTGGAACCTTTTTGACTTCTCAAGCCGCAATTCCACACCTCCGTGAATCTGCTGAAAATGGGCGCAACCCACATATCTTGACCTTATCTCCACCTCTTTCCATGAAAGCAAAATGGTTTAAGAATCACGTTGCTTACACCATGGCGAAATATGGAATGAGTATGTGTGTCTTGGGTATGGCAGAGGAATTTAAGCGAGATGGAATTGCAGTCAATGCACTATGGCCAAGAACTGCCATTGATACAGCAGCGCTGCAAATGATTCCAGGGGTCGATACTGCAGCGTGCAGAACTCCAGAAATTTTGGCCGATAGCGCCTACATAATCTTGAATCGAAATTCCAAAGAGTGTTCCGGAAATTTCTTTGTAGACGATGAAGTGTTGGCAACTGAGGGAATTACTGACCTCGACAAGTATGCAGTCGTTCCTGGAACGAAGGATTTCCTCCTCGACTTTTTCTTAGATTGATGAATCTCGAACTTAACGGCACGAACGTCATCCACGAATCTGAGCGAGGTGGCAAAGCTGCCTCGCTCTTCTGGCCATGGTGCGGGGCAAATGTTTCGCTTTTGGCGCTCTCGTACGGCGCTTTCTTCTTGGGATTTGGAATTTCGTTTTGGCAGGCAACATTTGCAGCAATCGTCGGAACAGTTCTCTCCTTCCTCCTTGTTGGCTTTAGTTCACTTGCTGGTAAGAAATCAAACGCACCCACGATGGTTTTATCTCGAGCCATATTTGGCGTGAAGGGAAACATTGTTCCTGGCTTGCTTTCTTACCTTATTTTTGTTGGCTGGGAAACTGTTCTTGTTTCACTCGCAACGCTCGCTACCGGCACTGTGTTCATGCGAGTAGGTCATCTTGAACAAAATACCGCGATGATTCTGGGCTTTATTATTGCTGTTGCACTTACCGTTTCGGCAGGAGTTCTCGGTCTTAAAGTCATTATGAAATTGCAGCGCTACCTGACTGTAATTACTCTGGTAATGACGGCTGTATATATTGCACTTACTTTTTCAAAGGTTGATTGGCAATCCGTCCAACGGATTGAACATGGATCAATTCAAGGCTTGGTCGGAGCCATTATCTTCGGTGCAACTGGAATCGGACTCGGCTGGGTTAACTCAGCAGCTGATTATTCGCGTTATTTGCCACGCAGCACCTCAAGTCGTGCAGTGGTGGGCTGGACTGTGTTCGGCGCTTCCATCGTTCCGATTGTTCTGGTTATTTATGGAGCAGCGCTTTCTGGCAGTAGTAAAAAACTTTCAGATGCAATTGCTTCAGACCCAATTGGAGCGCTCACAACAATTCTTCCCACGTGGTATCTAGTGATCTTTGCGTTGGTTGCAATACTCGGATTAGTAGGAGGTGCCATTCTCGATCTCTACTCATCTGGGCTTACTTTGATTTCTATAGGATTACCAGTCAAGCGCCACATCGCTGCTTCAATTGATGCGCTCATTATGTTGGTCGGAACTATCTACTTTGTATGGATTGCAGATGACTTTTTCTTTCCATTCCAAGGATTTTTGATCACCCTTGGAGTTCCGATTGCGACATGGTCTGCCATCTTCGTTACTGATGTTCTTCTGAGAAAGAGTTATCACGAAGCAGATTTATATAGTGTGCAAGGGCGCTATGGGTCGTGGAATACGGCATCCCTTGCCGTGATGGCTGTCGGAACTTTTGTGGGTTGGGGATTTGTGACTAATTCCTTCGCCTCCTGGTTATCGTGGCAGGGCTATCTCCTTTTTCTCATCGGTGGGAAAGAAGGCCCTTGGGCATATGCAAATGTGGGAGTTCTCTTCGCACTGTTTATTGGCTTCCTTAGTTATTTCATTTTCGCTCGTAAAACTATTGTCGGTCAGCAAAAAATCTGAGCCACAGAATTCCGCTTATTCCGGAAATAATCGCAGCTAAAAAAAGGCCCATTCGAACTTGAGTCAATTCTGCTGGCTGGGAAAGAGTGATTTCTGCAATCACAATTGAAACGGTTAATCCCATTCCAGCTAAGAAACCAACTCCGGTAACTTCTCTCAGATTCAAATTTTGGGGTAGCTTAATGTGCGTTAGAGCATTGAGCAGAAATGCGAAAAGCGTTATTCCCAAAACTTTTCCGATAACACGTGCTATCACCAGTGAAAGGCTGATCGTTTCCGTTATCACAGAAAAATCTAACTTTGTTAAGAGATTGATGTAGATATAGATGGGAATAATAATAAATGTCGCAAAAGGAGCAAGAATCTTAATGAGAGCTTCTCGATAGGGAAGTACAAACCCGATAGAAGCAGCGCCTAGCGTGAAAATTGCACTATCTACATGTAAATCGTTTCGGAAGAATATTGCAATTATTAATAGTGAGAAAAAGTCATCCGCAACTGCCAGTGTAAGCAAGAACAATCGAACAGCAGGTTTTACACGTTTGCCGAGAAGGCTAAGCGCGGCAATTCCAAGTGCAACATCTGTAGGCATTGCTACCGCCCAAGCAGGAGAGCCTGGATTCAAAGATAAGAAGATAATTGCTGGGAAGATCATTCCTCCAAGAGCGCATAAGGTAGGAAGAATAATTTCCTTCGGTCTTTTAATTCCTTCTCTGATTTCTAGTCCAATCAGTAGAAAGAAGATAAAAGTTAAAATTTCAGATAGCACATGAGTAGGGTAGTGCTCGCTGCAGAAAGTGGGTGCAAAGAAAAAACCCCGCCATCTCTGACGGGGCTTTTTCGAGATTTCTTAAATGTCGTAGTAGAGCTCGAACTCTGCTGGATGTGGACGTAGTCGCACATAATCAACTTCGTTCTTGCGCTTCCATTCAATCCAGGTTGAGATGAGATCTTCTGAGAAGACTCCGCCCTTTGTGAGGAACTCATGATCCTTCTCGAGGCTGTTAAGTACTGCATCAAGTGAACCTGGAACTTGTGGGATTGCAGCAGCTTCTGCACCTTCGAGTTCGTAGAGATCCTTATCAACTGGAGCAGGTGGTTCGATTTTGTTAACGATTCCATCGATTCCTGCCATGAGCATGGCAGCAAATGCGAGATATGGATTTGATGATGGATCTGGGCAACGGAATTCCACACGCTTTGCCTTTGGAGATGAACCAGTAATTGGAATACGGATACATGCAGAGCGGTTACGCGCTGAGTACACGAGATTTACTGGAGCTTCATATCCTGGAACAAGACGTCGATATGAGTTCACTGTTGGGTTGGTGAATGCAAGCAAAGATGGAGCGTGCTTGAGCAAACCACCGATGTACCAACGTGCTGTATCTGAGAGGTCTCCATAATTTCCGGCCTGGAAGAAGAGTGGCTTGCCATCTTTCCAGAGTGACTGGTGAACGTGCATACCTGAACCATTGTCACCAAAGAGTGGCTTTGGCATAAAGGTTGCAGTCTTTCCACCTTCCCATGCAACGTTACGGATGATGTATTTAAACTTCATCAATTCATCACCAGCGTGAAGAATGTCGGTGAAGCGGTAGTTAATTTCCATCTGGCCAGCTGTACCCACTTCATGGTGTGAACGCTCCACCTGAAGTCCTGCGCGACCGAGTTCCATCACCATTTCATCGCGTAGATCGGCGAATTGATCTGTAGGTGAGACTGGGAAATAACCACCCTTAATACGAGTGCGATATCCGCGGTTTGGAGTTCCGTCAGCGTCTGCAACGATGCCGGTATTCCATGCACCTTCATAAGAATCGATGTGATGGAATGCTTCATTCATTCCAGTCTTGAAGCGGACTGCATCAAAGACGTAAAACTCTGCTTCAGGAGCAAAGAATGCCTGGTCTGCTATACCTGTCGACTTCATGAATTCAACAGCTTTAGCGACAACTCCACGTGGATCACGAGAGTAAGGAGAGTTATCAACTGGGTTGTGTACAGAGAAGATAATTACGAGAGTCTTCTCGAGACGGAATGGATCAATGAAAGCTGATTCTGGAACAGGAAGCAATTTCATATCTGATTCATTGATTGCTTGGAATCCACGAATCGATGAACCGTCGAACATGAGTCCGTCGGTGAAGACTGCTTCATCAAATGATTCAGCTGGCACATTGAAGTGGTGCTGAATTCCAGGAAGATCTGTAAAGCGAACATCAATGAGCTTTACATCTTCCTTCTTGATGTAGGCAAAAATTTCTGATGCGTTCTTAAACATATTGATACTCCATTTAAGGCTACTGATTCTGTAGCCGAGTTATCCCAGACAGCTCATCGTTGAGTACCGCTGATGGAGGAAGGCTAGTTCTGGCGAGTAAAAAAGTCATAATCGCAGTGTTACGGCCGTGTTACATATCCCACCTGAGCCAGCGCTGTGACGTAGATTCTCGGAAAGATAGGCTGCGCCACATGTATCCACGGGTTAGCCAAGGGCGCAGGGCGCTTGGAATCACTATCGACTGGATCGCTTGTTATGCGATATCGCTCGGCTTCTTTGCAGGCGGAGGCTCCTTTGCCGACCGTGTACCTGGAGCGCGATTTCCAGTTTTGCTCTTGCTCTTTGCTGAGTACTCAATTTTGGTCGCGCTTACCGGCACTTCATTTGGCCATCGCGTGGTTGGTTTGAAGGTCGTCCGCTTCTCAGATGGGGGACCAGTAACTCCGCTGCAAGCGTTGATTCGTACCGCTTTGCTACTTCCGATTGTTACTGCAATCACCTTTGATGAAAATGGCCGCGGAATTAACGAACGCCTTTCCAATACCGTGTTAATCAGGAATCGGTAAGGAATAAGCGCAAAGTAAAAAGATTTAGCGAATCTTCACATTCTTGGGCATTGGCCCTTTAGGAATTGGAAGCGACATTCCACCTACTGCTTTAAGACGTGCACGAACCTCGCGCATTTGAGTTGCAGTGAGTTTCTTAGGAAGTTTTGCCAAATGCTTCTGTAATTTACGAAGCGGAACTTGGCCATCTGCGTCACCGACATACACTTCATAAATAGGAACACCAGGTGCGTATCGTTCCGATTTTCTCTTTTCATCTTGAATCATCTGACGAACTGCAAATCCACCTTCTCCAGTCAATACGATCCCTGCTCGTCCCACGCTACGGTGGACCATATCTTGTTGCTTATTGACTGCAATAGCAGGAGTTGTGGTCCAGCCTTTTCGAATTGCCATGAGCACGCTTGCGCCAGCTCCGATTTGGCCTTCAATATTTGTATAAGCAGCTGCACCGGCAACACGTGTAAAGAAGAACATTGTTGCCAAAAGAGCAAGTGGAATAGTGACAAAGCCCCCATAGATGGGACGTCCAAAGACAAAGCCAAGTGAGATACCAATAATCAATACAACGATAAAGATTGCAGCGAGTGCCCCACCAATCCAAGGTTTAACGGACTTGGTGACTTTGTAAGCATCGCGAAATGTTTGAAAACGTTGCTTCTTAACTTTTTCTTCTTTTTTCTTGCGCTTAAACATGCGCGCTAGTTTAGGGGAGCAGGTGCAGTTCCACCAAGACGAACTGGCGCCCAGCGTTCACCTTCGTGTGAATCTGGGTAATTCTCTTGAACGGTATGAAGCAGCGAAATCATGGTGTTGCGTAGCTCTTTTTCTCCTGCTTCCACATCTGCATCTTTCGCAAAGTGAAGTGGTTCACCAAAAGTCACTGAGATAGGAACGCTTTTACGCCGCAAATTTCGCTTCACTTTTTTCGTCCAAATACGCTGCGATCCCCAGATCACAGTGGGAATCACTGGAACCCCTGCGCCCATCGCAAGCCGCACCGCACCTGTTTTAATCTCTTTAATTTCAAAACTTACAGAGATCGTTCCTTCCGGAAAAATTCCAATAATCTCTCCGGCTCGAAGTGCCCGTAGCGCGGCGACAAAAGATGCTGAACCGTTTGCGCGGTCAACTGAAATATGGTGCATGCCGCGCATCAGTGGTCCAGCCAATTTGTTGTCAAATATTTCTTTCTTAGCCATAAAGCGCACGTAGCGATTTACTGGAAGCGCAGCTGTTCCAACCAAAGCAAAATCAAGATAGCCAACATGGTTGATGGCAAGAATTGCGCCACCTTCGCGGGGAATGTTCTCTTCACCTTTGAAATCAAACTTTAAATCTAGATATTTCCAGAACGCTTTTATTGCTACAACGACTGGGGGATAGACAAGGTCAGCCATGTGATGCTTGAACTCGTTTTTCTTGAGCCTGCTTATAAAGTCGTCCCGCACGATACGAACTGCGCACGAGCGGCCCGCTCATGACTCCGCTAAAACCAAGCGATTCTGCCTCTTCTGCTAACTCTACGAATTCTTGTGGTTTCACCCAACGCTCAACTGGGTGGTGCTTATTTGTCGGTCTTAAATATTGTGTAATTGTGATCAAGTCACAACCTGCCTCATAAAGATCGGTGAGCGCTTGTGAAATCTCCTCGCGAGTTTCTCCCATACCCAATATGAGATTAGATTTTGTAATCAGACCAAAGGCGCGAGCTTGTGAGATAACGTCGAGCGAGCGGTCATATCTGAAAGCTGGTCGAATTCGCTTAAAGATTCTGGGCACTGTCTCCAAATTGTGGGCAAAAACTTCTGGGCGAGCTTCAAATACTTGATTCAGTAATTCTGCTTTACCGCTGAAATCAGGTGCCAACATTTCGACTCCTGTACCAGGATTTAACTCATGGACCTTGCGAATAGTTTCGGCATAGAGCCAAGCACCTTCATCGTCTAAATCATCGCGAGTGACGCCAGTAATAGTTGCGTACTTCAGCCCCATCGCTTGAACTGATTCGCCAACGCGCCTTGGTTCGTCGCGATCGAGTGGTTCAGGTTTTCCAGTATCGATATTGCAGAAATCGCAGCGACGCGTGCAACGCTCGCCACCAATGAGAAAAGTCGCTTCTTTATCTTCCCAGCATTCAAAAATATTAGGGCAGGCAGCCTCTTGGCAGACTGTGTGCAGACCTTCCGTCTTTACTAAGGAGCGAAGGCGTGTGTATTCAGGGCCCATGTGCGCCCTGGTTTTAATCCATTCCGGTTTACGTTCAATCGGAGTTTCAGCGTTTCTCGCCTCAATGCGAAGTAACTTGCGACCCTCAGGGGCAATTGTCATTTGCTCACCTTTTTTAGTGCATCGATCATGTGTGCCTCAACTATATTCGCAATTTCTGAACATGTAAGTGTGCGCCCGGTTTCTCTTTCCAATGAAGTCACAGATGCATCTGAGATTCCGCAGGGAATGATGCGATTAAATGCAGCGAGATCAGGGTTTACGTTGAGAGCGAATCCATGCATCGTGACTCCTTGCGCAACCCGAATACCAATTGCAGCTATTTTTCGTTCGCCACGTTCATCGACAACCCACACACCTGAACGCCCAGCAATTCGTTGCGTAGCCACTCCAAATTCTGCACAGACTTGAATGAGAGCACTCTCGAGTTCACGGACAAATCCAACTAATTCTGTAGGTTTGGCAAGACGGACAATCGGATATCCCACTAACTGCCCAGGTCCATGCCAGGTGATTTTTCCACCACGATCGACATCGATGACTGGAGTGCCATCAAAAGGGCGCTCATGAGGCAAAGTTCTTTTGCCCGCTGTATATACGGATGGGTGTTCTAGCAAAAGCAAAGTGTTTGCACGAAGATTCTGAGCAATCGCTGTGTGATATTCACGTTGTATTTCAAGAGCTGCGCGATATTCAACAATTCCAAGATGCGATGTTGCAATTTCTGAAGGAAAAGTCACTTCCTGGGTAGCAACGTTAAGTGCGCTCACGGGTACAGCCTAAAGGTAGGCTTGGCCCCTCGCGAATTTATCAAATTAGACGCTCGAAAGGCCATCCCACGTGTCAAGTACTTCACTTCAAAAGTCTCGTAAACCCTTTGCTCTTGCATTATTGGTAGTAATCGCCTGGTTTGTGATTGCAGGAATATTTGGCCCATTGTTCGGCAAGCTCACATCAGTTCAGGAAAACAACAATTCTTCATTCCTACCTAAAGGCGCCGAAGCAACTCGAGCCTCAGAAGTTATTAAGACATTTTCAGGTAAAGAAACTTTTAACTTTCCGACATTGATTCTCTTTGAAGGTAATGTGACACCTGAAAAAGTTGCGGCAATTAATGAGCACATGGCTGGAGTTGGAGCGCTGACTCTTGATGGAACATCAGCCAAAATTGCAGACTATTTAGCGCCGGGCGAGCGCATTACCGCTTTCCCATCCCAAGACGGAAAAGCCATCTTGGCGAATGTCCCGCTTGATGGAAATGCAATCGCGAAAGTACTTTCGAATGACAAGCCAGTTCTACCTGCCGTTGTTGAAGCACTACGAGCAGATGTAAAACCACTTGCTGATGCCAACGGAGTTACTCACTATGTAACTGGCCCAGGTGGATTGTTGGGAGATCTATTCGGAGCATTTGGAACATTAGACTCGACATTACTCCTCACGACTCTGGGTGTAGTTGCAGTCATCTTGATTGTGGTTTATCGCTCACCAATTCTGTGGATCATTCCACTTTTATCTGCACTCTTTGCACTGTCAACAGCTGGTGGAATCGTCTACTTGCTCGCAAAACGGAACATCATTGATGTTGATGGACAGTCACAAGGTATTTTGTCGGTACTGGTTATTGGTGCCGCCACCGACTACGCGCTTCTTTTGATTGCACGATATCGGGAAGAGTTGCATCATCATGAAAATAGATTTGATGCGATGCGTACAGCCTACAAAGGTGTGTGGGAGCCGATTTTGGCTTCTGGCTCAACAGTATCTATTTCACTTTTGGTCCTTCTCTTTAGCCAATTAACCAATACAGCAGGACTTGGACCCATTGGTGCCATTGGAATTGTCTGCTCCATGATCACGATTCTGACTTTGTTACCTGCTCTACTTTTGGTTTTTGGGCGCTGGATTTTCTGGCCTCGTGTTCCGCACAACGATGGTGATGATCATGTGATGACTGGAGTTTGGTCAAAGGTTGCAAATGCAATTGGACGAAATCCACGCCGCGCATGGGTTATTACAGGAACTGCACTCCTGCTCTGTGCCTTCGCAGCAACCACGTTAAAAGCAGATGGGCTTGGAACAGTTAATACCTTTACAGGCAACCCTGAATCAGTTGTCGGTCAACGCCTATTGGTAAAACATTTCCCAGGGGGAGAAGGAGATCCAACTCAAGTTGTTGTGAGTGCAGACAAAATTGCTGCTGTCACCGCAGCTCTTAAAAGTGCGCCAGGAGTTACGGATGTTGCTCCTCAACTAGATGGCATGCCAATCCCTGGGAAACCACTTCCACCGGTAAAAATCGTGAATAATCAAGCAATACTGAATGTCACACTGGACAAAGCTCCCGACAGCGTTGAAGCAGGCAACGACATCCCTGCAATTCGTGAACGCGCTAGGAATGCTGATGCAACAGCACTTGTAGGCGGAACCAGCGCAGTGTATTTCGATGTACGAACTGCAAATGATCGTGATAATAAAACGATTATTCCAATTATCTTGATTGCAATTACCTTAATTCTTGGCCTACTTCTACGCAGTATTCTCAGTGCCATAGTTCTTCTTGGAACTGTAGTGCTTTCATACTTTGCAACTCTGGGAGTTTGTGCTCTCGTCTTTAACCATGTATTTGGCTTTGCTGGTGGGGATACTTCCTTCCCTCTCTTTGCCTTCATCTTCTTGGTTGCACTTGGCATTGATTACAACATCTTCTTGATGACACGTGTGCGCGAAGAGTCAGGAAAGATTGGAACTCGCGCAGGCGTTATTAAGGGCGTCACCGTGACCGGTGCAGTCATCACATCAGCGGGAATTGTTTTAGCAGCAACTTTCGCAGTCCTTGGTTTGCTTCCACTCGTGCCACTTGCACAACTTGGTTTTGCTGTTGCATTCGGAGTTCTGCTCGATACCATCATCGTGAGATCAATTCTGGTTCCAGCACTGGTTCACGAAATTGGTCCAAAGATTTGGTGGCCTTCTAAACTCTCGAAAAGTTAGTTCACATGCGAGTTGGCATTGCTGGTTATGGGCTAGCGGGACGATCTTTTCACGGCCCGCTTCTCAAAGGATGTGGGTTTGAAGTCGTCGCAATCGCCACAAGCAATTCCACTCGCGCCCGGCAAGCAAAAGATGATTTTCCACTCGCGACCATTGCTCCAGATTTTGCGACCCTTCTGAAGCAAAACCTTGATCTTGTCGTGATTGCAACTGCCAATAAAGTTCACGCTGAGCAAGCGAAGGCTGCAATTGCAGCCAGGATTCCCGTTGTCATTGATAAACCTGCTGCGCGAACTGCCGCAGAGACAGCAGAGATATTTAAAGCTGCGAAGGACGCAGCAGTTCCAGTCACTGTTTTCTATAACAGACTGTGGGATAGCGATGCTTTGACAATTAAGCATGTAGTTCGTAATGGTCTTATCGGAAAACCGTTTCGTTTAGATTCTCGCTTTGAACGTTTCCGTCCACAGCTGAATCCTGCATCTTGGCGCGAAAATGAAGCTCCAGAAAATGGCGGTGGATTGTTATTAGATTTACAAACTCATCTCATTTCAACTGCGCTAGATTGGTTTGGACCTGCTCAACTTGTTCATGCGCAGATTCGCACTATCCGCGGTGAATCCGAAGATGACGTGCTCCTTGCACTCAAGCATGAAACAGGTGTTGATTCATATCTCTCAGCGAGTGCGATCGCAGGAAACCCAGGACCGCGAATCAGATTGCTTGGGTCAGAGGGGGCGCTGGTGATTGAAGATTTAGATCCGCAAGAGGCGTTACTTCGAGCTGGTGAATTCCCAGAAGGCGGATTGTGGAAAGTTCCTACTTCTTCGCGAGCCTATATTTATCGTGGAGATATTAAAGAAGAAATTGCAGCGCAGCCTGGAAACTATGGAAAGTTCTATTTAGCCCTCAAAGATGCGCTTTCTCAAGGCAGCGCACTTCCGATATCAGAAGAACAGGTTCTCGCCGTAGCGAAAGTTATTGATAAGGCTCGTGAGATTAATGCTCGATAAGGAAGTTATTGTCATTGGTGCAGGACTTGCTGGGATAAGCGCTGCGCTCACTTTGCAAAGCGCAGGGTGTCGAGTTCATGTTATTGAGGCAAGCGATCGAGCCGGTGGTCGAATGGCAAGTGATCAGATAGATGGATTTATTCTTGATCGAGGTTTTCAATTGATTAATGCCAAATATCCTGAACTACAACGTTTGGGAGTTATTGAGGCGCTTGATTTTCAGGTTGCAGAGCGAGCCGTGGATGTGTCGTTACACGAGGAAGTTGTTGTCATTGGCGATCCCAGATCACATCTCTTTGCTGGAATTTCACATAAAACTGGCTCACTCGGTTCCAAAATTGGGTTCTTGAATTATCTTCTGAGTTCGGCCTCCAAGAGTGCAAACGTCGCTGACGAGTTATCTTCACTCGGGCCCCTGTATGAAAAAGTTCTCCGTCCCTTTCTTTCCGGAGTTTTCCTCACAGATCCTTCAAACGTTGGAGCAGTGCCAGGTAAGGAAATCATTCGTTCATTTATTAAAGGTAGACCAGGGGTTCCAGCGCGGGGAGTAGGACAATTGCCATCACAGCTGGCGGCGCGAATTTCCCAGATAACATTTAATCGCAGCGTTGATTCTCTTGCAGAATTTACAAACACCCCAGTCATCGTGGCTACTGATGTAACAACTGCAGCGCAGTTACTTGATATGCCACGAGTTCCGCGACTCGCGGCGAGTACTACGTGGTATCACGAAGTTCCTTCATCAATGACACAGTCAGCTCGACTAAGAATTGACGGTTTGCATCGTGGACCAGTTGTCAACTCAATTGCCATTTCACATTTAGCTTCGGGGTATGCTCCACAAGGCAAAACACTACTTTCATCAACATCAATTGAATTTGCATCCGAATCAGAAATTCGCCGCCACTTGTCCATGATGTGGTCCTGTTCTTCATCAGATTGGTCGCTTATTGCAAAATATGAAATTCCTAAGTCGCTACCAATTTTTGGCGTTGAATCACATCAAGTCACAAGTGCGAAAGTAAGAGATGGAGTGTATGTGGCAGGGGATTATCGATCTGCTCCATCACAAAATGGCGCACTTTTGGCGGGGAGGTTAGCTGCCGAAGAGTTACTCCTGAATCAAGGCATTTAGCGCATTAGTGATGTGTGGGTAATCCCAGGTAAAACCAGCATCAGTGAGCGCTTGTGGAATCACCTTCTTGCTGCCAAGAACTTCACTTGAAAATCCGCCGAGCGCTATTTTGAGTGCAATTGCTGGCGCAGGAAAGAGCGCTGGTCGATGCATGGCTCGCGCCAATGCAGATGTAAATTCTTGATTCGTGACTGGGAAACAGATCGGAAGAGCACACGTCTGAACTC
>OGWM01000021.1_pt1 | contig 22227 bp, 50 predicted proteins | sample 1576041 | NCBI WGS metagenome assembly OGWM01 (sample SAMN07581538, study PRJEB24739) | freshwater metagenome | place: Singapore | collected 2015-01
AAAGTCATTATAAGACTGAGGATAATAAGCTTTAGCGTACTCAATTAACGCAGCTCTAAAGGTATTAAAGTCTTTATTTAAGTATGTTATATTCTTATTAGCCATTTAAATCTAGTATTATATTATCGGTTACGCCTGTGTTTCTTATAGTGTAAGATAGTTGAATTGTAAGTAAGTTCTCGTCTGGCTTTCCTCCAAAAGTTAACTGTGTTATAATTACATTTGGAAAGTAAGCCTCTATTCCAGATCTTATCTGTATATTTAAACTATCTATAGTATCTTGACTAATTTGATCAAAAACTTTATTTCTTATTCCCGCTCCAAAATTAGGATTAAAAATCCTTTCACGCTTATCTGTAAGTAGAAAGTTAATAATATTAAATTTTAACTGCTCCTGTGTAGTGTAAACAGTTTGAAATACAGCTGGCGTATTAAACGGTAAAGCTACTCCAATACCTGTAGAAGGTTTTAAATCGAGTACGTTTATTTGTTTTAAGTTATACGCCATTTACATTATTCGTTTATACCCATTTTTGACATCATTGCACTAAAATCTGGAACTGCATTAATTTGTATTGCCTCTACACTAGATCTTCCTTTTGCAGATGCAAACATATCGTTTACAGACTCTACTACAGGAATATCTCTCTCTACTGCTTCACCTCCAAATCCTGAAAAATCATCCATAGTCATAGCTTGAGCAGTTTCTTGAAGTAAGCTATTCAATGGATTACCTGGGGATAATACAGGGGCGATAGGTCTTGGTACAGATCTGTTCATAGTAGCAGGAGGTATTGGTTTCCCTGCTGGTTTAGTAGATTCTGTTATAGTTTGAGTGTTTCCTCTATTAGCTATAATAGCTTCTTTTAGAATTCCAGCTAATTCTTCTTGGAAGACAGCTTTAACCTCTTCGCGAATTAATTTTCTAAGTGCGTCTAAATTTGCCATATGTTATAAATATTTTGTTTATTTATTTTATTGAACCAGATAAAGCTGTTTTTTGCTTTGCTACTTGCGCTTTTGCATTATCTACGTAAGCAGTCGTCACAGCTTTAGATCTTTGTTTGAACTGCGATCCTCCCGGTAATCCTTCTATGAAGCTAGAAATTCCTAAAGTCTCAACAGCTGTTGCGCTATCTTGTGCAGATTGCTGTATATTTAAGTCGTTTTCAGCTATATCATTGTTATTCAAGTAGTTAATAGAAGTTGCAATAGTATCTAATGTAGCAGCATCAATTATTCCTACTGTAGAAGAAACTAATCCTAAAGACATTAATTTATGCTGTACTTCTGCTATAATTACTGATGTATTTGTTGCAAAAGTTAAGTCAGATTGAGCCACTATCTGTCCTTTCGTATCTAATGCAATACCTCTTCTTCGTCTATTTCTTATTGCTTTATCAGTTAGTTCTTCGTCGACTACTCTAATATCGTACTCTCCAAACATCATATTATTTGCATTTGCTTTGGAATCGTACTGAGTTATATAGGTTGCAAACTGTTCTTGTAAAGCTATAAGACTGTTTCTAGTTTCTTGAAGCTCTGCTATAACATCTGAGTTCTTAACTGCTTCACAAGCTTCTAAATTAACAAGCAATATATTTAATCTTGAAAGCAATTCGTTAGTATTTGCAAGAATGTATCTTATAAAGCCTACAGCAACTTCTAATAAAGAGTTAATTGTTTTTAGAAGGACACTTACTCCGTCTGTTTCATCTTTTGCTAGAATTCTTGCTGCTTCAAGTCTACTGATAGTACCTGTAGGTTGAAGTGCTGCTGGTAGAGGTGAGTTTAAAATAAACTGCTGTACAAATTGGAATATTTTATTAAACACTAAAGCTAACTTAATTAAGAATTGACCTAGAGATAGTATACCTTGTACCTGCTGTGCACTTCTAATAAAAGCACGTAGAGCGCTGTTAATTTCTCTAAGAGTAGGTATTATAGCAGTAGGATTTAAAAACTCACTTAGTTTTTGTATTTGAGATCTAATATCAGTACCTAGGAAATTACCTACTAAAGCTAGGGCATTTTTAAAGTCTAAATTTTGAATAGTAACGCAGACAGATCTTACTGTGTTAATTTGAGTTACTAATTTCTGTAACTCTTCATTAGGAATACTTCTATAATCACTATACTTATTAACCTGTCCAATAAAATCATCTATAAAATTTAAATTAACACCGAGTCCAGGTACTTGAGAAAGTAATGTTGCATCTTGTGTGTTAAATATAGACCCAGTACTCTGACCAGAGAGATCAAAAGAGTCTTTTATAGCTCTCATTAAAAAGAAAGTATTGTACTTGCTAACTAAGCTTCCTCCTTGTCCTGGTGCATTAGATTGAGAAACAGCTTGGTCAATAGGTACAGCATTTGGCCCTGTTCCTACGTATGATCCAATAAATACATTAGGATAAGCCATATACTTATCTATCTGTGTTTGAACTTGACCGGCTGCATCTTGTAAGGTATATAAAGCAGTTTGTGCTGCTGTCCAAGGCTTTTGAGGACGTTCTTTTTTCTTTAAGTTAACTGTATCGGTAAGGTATGTTAATATACTACAAATAGCTACTCCGTTTAACGCTTCAAGTGCATTAAATAGTCCAGATTGAACAAAGGATCCTACTGCATTTTGTGCAGGTGGAGTTGCTTTAACTGATACAGTTGTGTAGTCTAAGGTTCCAGATACGGCATTATAAGTAGCTGTTGCTTTAGTAGTCGGAGTATTACTTCCCCATAGTACTTTATCAATACCTACTTGAAGGGTTCCAAGTCCGTTTGCAGAAGTAGCAACTGCTTTACCTAGAGGTACTAATACTTTACTGTTACTCATTATCTGGTATATGTAGTTTTAGATAGACATCTGTTATTTAGTTGTGCTTTTACATTTTTTGCAGTACTACTTAAGACATTGGAAGTTTGTACAATAAGAGGAATAGCAGTATCTACTTCTCCTATCTTTAATGTATTTAAAGCTTTACTCAAATTTTCAATAGCATCTAATAAACGTCCTAGTTCTTTTGCTGTAGTTTTACCTAGTAGTACAGGTTCTCCTTTAATTTCAGCTTGATAACCTAACTCAATATGTCGAGATGCTATAATAGTTCTCTCATTAGCGTCTACAGTAAAGGTAGAAGGCGAAGAAACAGCTACACCTTTTTTACCGAATAGGAAAATAAAATCATCATAAGAGTGTATAGTTACTCTTCCTGAAGTTATAATAGCTTGATTGCCTGTATATGGAAACTTAGGTGTGTACATTTTTATTGGTTAAATCTACTTATACGTTCATCTTGCTCTATAGGAGATAGAGTATTAGTACTTGTTAACTGTTGCTGAATCGGAATTGCATTTGTTCTAATAGTTTGTGCTTGTACTCCTAAGCTTGCTAGACTAAAATTATTTAAGTCGTCAATCTGTATTTTTTGTCCTGCAGTCAAGTAAATAGAGGATGGGTCTGTGTTTATATTCTCTACAGTAGGGAACCAATTTGGAGAATCTGGTTGCTTACCTTGCCCGTTCCTTATTATAGTAATTGGATCTCCTGCTGATCCGGTTGTAGACCAGTAGTTTTCGTATCCGTTTAATGCTGTAGTGGAACCAAGTCTAATTGAGTTACCCCATCTTCCTTCTAATGTTACATCTCCTGTAAACTGCCTCAACGTCCTAACCTCCCCTGTTTGAGGAAAATTAGGACCTAGTGGGAAAACTAGAGAACTAGTTACAGAGGTGTTTGTAGCTTGATATGTACCTATACTATCTTGATAGTCTCGTAAAATTTTATTAATATAAGCGCTATAATCCTGCATATTAGGAAAAGCGTTATTATTTGCAGCATTCCAGATATTATAAGGCTGTAAGTAGTAGAAGTCTTGACGTTGTGCATTTTCATTCATATCTACACTCGGACCAGGTATTATATACACTATTTCTCCCTCTACAGGTACTTGTTTAAATGCAGAGTTTATAGGTTTTGCAAGTACGTTACCTACACTTGTTAAAGTAGAGCTTTGATTTGAGTTAATAACTTGAAAAGTTATACATCCTATATCTGTAGGATTATCATAGTAGGGATCAGGTATGTTTGTACCTACAAAATAAGGTCCTTGTATTACATGTGCTACACGTGCTAGTATCGGTGCATATCCAACTCCTCCACCTCCAAACGGAGATAGAGAACTCATAAACTGCGAGAAAGATTGATTATCTGCCATACTACTGGTTTAAAGGAAGCTCTTTTATTTCAGGTAAAGGTTCTACAGTAGATTTTTGAATATCACTAAATAATAATTCTAAGTCCTTATCACTCAATCCACCCTCTCCTTCTTTAACAGTCTGGCCGCCTTTCTGTAAGATAGAAGCAAGTTTTACAAGTGCATCGTCATTCTTAACATCTATCTCTAAATATTCTTTGATTAATGGAACCATGATTACAGCAGTACCTGCATCATCAACCATGTCTGTAAGTTGACTGATAAGAGTCTTTATCTGAGATTGCTTACTTTTATGGTTCTTAATTACGTCCTGTACTAGATCAGAATACTTCTTTCCTTCGTATAATTCAAAATCAAGATTCATAATACTATTTTAAATAAATAGCTATTCAGAAAAAATGTTAACTTCTACTCCTTTCTCTAAATAATCGTTGAGCATTTGTCTGTAAATCTCTTTTAAAATCTTTATAACCTTGGTAATCACTGGAGTAGGTGCATCTGTAATCTCTTTGATGTAGATAAACAGAGCTTTTTTATTAAAGATATCGATATTCTCTCTTCGTTTGAATAACTCGAGTATCGCATCTCCTACTCTAGCTTCTTGAGCTTTCGGAAATAATTCTAGTAATTTATCATCTACCTCTCTAATGAATAAATCTACAAAGTTAGTTTCTTCAAAGTGTTGAGGCTGTGTAAGCAGTAATTCGTTTGTAATTGTTTTATCAGTATCTACTTCTTCTACGTGCGCTTTACCTTTTAACCTTTTGTAGTTATTGTTGTTGTAAACGATAAGGTACCTTTTCGCAATAGTACCAAAGTAAGAATAAGCCTTCCCTTTACTCTGATCGTAAAGATGTAGCTTTTCTAAAAGGAAAGCAATTACTTCATGCTTTAATTCGTCAATATTATCTACCTCGGTATAGTAGAATTTGAAAGTATGAATAATATTTTCTGCTAACTTATAGAAAGCATAGTATATTTTTTCATTAAAGATTTGATTTCTTTTAGCTTGAGAAGTCTCTTTTCTATAGTCTAGAATAGCTTGTTGCGTATCTAGAGTAAAATAGTCTATTGATTTCTTTGGCCTTCTTTTTCTAACCTTACCGTCTTTAGTAAGAGTTACTTCCGCTTCTTCGACTTTGAAAATGTCTTCAACCATTATCGCTTATTGAATTGATTTAAACCTTCTTGTACGGCTTTTAAGTTTTGAAATACTGTTTGTAGGTCTTTGTCGCTTTCAAGCCAAATCTTATCATCTAAACCTTTTAAAGCTTTATCTGATTCGCCAATTAATTGCTGTAATCCAGAGATAAAGTTAGCTTGAGCAAGAACAGTTGTTTCTAGTTTTTCATTCTTTTTATATAAGTTATAAATAACCCATCCTACTATAGTTGCTATCCAAATGAATAGCATAATTACTCCTAATGTCATATTATAATCCTTTTAATGCATTTAATAATCCAGGGTTCCCTTTAGCTACGTTCGCTAATTTAGCAGACTCGGCTTTTTGCTTAAATTGAGTAGGCGTAGAAGCTTTTACTTCTTTTTTAACAGGTGTACCGATTTTATCAATCCACATCATCTCCCATTCTATTCTTGCTGCCATTTCGTCTGCTTGATGTAGTACAAGAGGTAAAGAGCATCTCAACTTAGATTCATTTTGACTAGAAAGCAAGTATGCTTTATTACCGTCATCATATAACCCGTCGTGAGTCTTAATTGCTACCCACTCATTGAAAGTCATTGAAATGCCTTCTGCTTGCAATATAAATAGAGAAGCGTCTTGGATTGGAATAAAAGGAAGTTCTGTATTAGGTTTGTAGATAGCACCTTGATTCTTTACATGCCATTCTGAATCGTTAGGAATGTAAGCTGGCTTACCGTCGCGTCCTAATTTACCTAAATCGTGATTAATTGCTGAGAATACTAACTCTTCTGTAGTAAAGTTAATAGTAGCTCCCATTTCTTCCCAAAGCTTAGTAGTCTTAAGAGCGCATTCTACTACTCTATTTACGTGATCTACATACCCGCCCGGAAATGCATTATGGTAGGCTGTTCTAGAAGAAGCTGGACAGAAGGCTAGATTATCTTCTTGTCCTTGATATAAAGCTAGTAATTTAGTTGCTCGTGGTTCAGAAATGAACTCTTCGATATTAGCGTAAAATTTCTCTAAATTACTTTGAATTTGTTCTGCTGATAACATATAAAATGGTTTTATCCATAATATATGGAATTAAGTTAGAGAAAGCAACTTTATTTTAACTTTCTTGCTCAGCATTAATTAAAGTTTGAATCTCTTCAAGTTTACTTTTATGTTTTTCGATTTGATTATCTACCTGTTGTCTAGTAGGATTTTGACTAAGTAAAGAGTTTAAACCAAGTATGATATTATTTAACTCGTCTAACTTCTTCGAAACTAATACTTTGTAACGCATATTATTTATTTTGAATATTTCTCAATTAAAGCTACCATTGAATCAGTAGAAACACATCCTACTTTAGTTGCAAAACCTACAGAAGATTCTTTTGCTTCTTCTATACTATCTACTAAATAAAGGTATTTTGCAGCCCCTATCCTTTCTAATATAACTATCGGATAGGTTTGAGTCTTTAACAAGGCTTCCATAGTATCAGCAAGCTTAGTATGTTCTTTAGAGTCCGCATCTCTAAATTCAAATGAAATATTACTTTCATTCAACGACTCGATTAACGCATTGCAATGCCTACACCCACGTAACCCCAAAACAATTACTCTTTCCATAATCTTTATTTTTCTTTTTTCTTTTCCTTTCTTTTTTTTTAAAAGAGGAATGAATCATTCTATTTAAGAGAAGTTATGAACTTTTTTTCACATTTCCAACTTCCTACTAAATAAATCCGTTAAAACTAGTAGTAGTTAAGTATTTAATATTTTTTTCTGCATTCGGAAATTGCTCTGGCTTATACATTTGCATGTACATGTCCGTAAACGCATCTAAAGCTTTTTGCTTCTCTACATCATTTAACTTCTGGTAGATAGCTTTTAATTCTTTCTTTTCCGCCTCTCCTTTATGCCACGCTCTCATATCGTCTGAGAAGTTATAGAACCAATCGTGATGCTTTATTTTATCTAGGTATTGATCAATTCCAGATTCAGCAGGAGCTACTTTATTTGCATAAGCAACACCTATTTGCTCACTAGGATCTGATTCTTCAGCAACAGTACCCATACTTACATTATCAACCATATCTTGATTCTCATCATCTTGTTGTTGCATTTTAGCGTCAGCAGCAGCTTGAGGAGCACCTAAAGCAGCAGGATTAATTTCTTCTAATCCGTGATAAGCTTTATCGTCAGCCTGTCTTTTTGCAGAATAATCTGAAGCAGGAGTAGTATCATTACTCTCTAAAGCACTTTTCGTATTAGAAACTAAATCCATAGCCCAATCTGCATCATAAGCTAAACCTCTAACTGTCTGTAAAGGAATACCTGCATCACGTAGCATCTCGCCTGCATATTTGAATATAGCATCTTGAAATTTTCTAGTTTCTCCGTCATGATGGTATCTAATTAATTCCGGATACTGCTTAGCAATCTCGCCTGCTAATGTTTCCGGATCTAATAACGCATTCTCGTCAAGTCTAGTTTTAGAATACATTCCAGCTCTTGATTCAATTAAGAACTGTTTTAAATTAAAATTATCCATATTAAATTATGTAAGTACGTAAAAATTCTTCTATATCAGACTGTGCAAATCCTCTCTGTCTTAATCTAGAGGTTATCTTAGCAAGATCCTGTAATGTTTGAAACTCTCTTCCAATAAGAGATTGATAGATTCTATTTAATTCGTCTGATTCAAATATACCACTTGGATCATCAAAAGTCCAAGGAAATCCCTTATTAAAACCTACATTAGCATTACGATTTTCAGGTCGTCCATTAGGCTCTAAAGGCTCTTCTTTTATTAAGTCAGATAGTTTAATCATATTAATAAATAGTTAATCTATACTTAATATCTTAGCATTCTTTCTAGCACCACCAGGAATAATATTAAATCTAGAATTTGGAATACCGAATTGACTTCTATCATTAGCATATCTTGCGTTATAGAAAGGAGCATAATCTCCATCTTGAGGTACTTCCGGAGAAGTAATTATCTTACTGGCTCTAAGTCTATAAACATCTTCTTTATCTGTAGGCATCAACTCAATACTACCTTGTAGAATTACCTGTACATTATCTTCTCCGTAATTAGAACCTTCTGTAAAATCCTTTCCGTATAAAGCTTTTTTTGCAATTTCTTGATCTTTCACAGGTGCACCATACTCTACTCTACTATCCTTAAAATCTGGATTTTGAGACTGTACTGCTTTTATAAACTTATCTACCTCATTACCCTCTTTTCTTAATGATACAATACCTCCATAAGCAACTATTTTATGAGTCGCATCTCCTTGTTTATAAGAGATAAATAACCCTGGAGTAGAATTAAAGTAAAAGTCTGCTTTCCTATTCCCTTTTGCAGGAAGCAACTCTGTTACATTCTTATAAAGCTGTCCATTAAACTCAATAGTAATAGGCTTACCTATTTGAGCTAATTGTTTATTTATTTCACCTGATGCAAGCTTTTCTGGCTTCAAACCACTTCCCTTACCTGCTCCCCCTAATTCTGCTGTCTTAGCAAAAGCAGAAATACTGTATTTTTTATCCCCACTAAAGAACTTCAAACTATCTCCTTTTTTTAATCCAGGTAAAACTTGCTTTAATTTATCAAAATTACTTTCAGTATATTCTTCTCCATTTACAGTAACCTTATCTATAACAACCTCTTCTCCGTTTTGTAAATCGATAGGAGCTTTTTGTTTTAACTTATCTACAAATAAATTAGTTCTTACATCACGATTCTTAAAAGAAGCTCTTGTTAAAGCAGCAAATTCTTCTTCAGAAATTAAATGCTTAACTAGATGTTCGATGATAGTGGATTCAGACATAACCTTACGGAAGTTTATAGTCTTATAGGCACCTTCGTAAGACGCTATAATATTTGACTGTGGGAAATTTTGATTAATCCAAGTAGTAATTCTCTTGGCTAGTTCAGGTGTTGCAGCACCAGTCTTAGTAACATACGGATGACCAAAGCCCTGTTTAGCAGGAATCAGTTGAAAGCCTTGAATCACTCTTCTTAGTATTTCTTTATCATCCATACACATATAAATAGAAACACCCTCATAAAGAGGGTGCTAATATATAATTTTATATCGAATTATCGTATAGTAACGCTAAGTAAGATATCTTGGTTACTTCTTCTTAAAGTATCAAAAAATCTAAATCCTTGTGATGCAGCTTCTCGCTTTGCTTGTTTAATGAAGCTACGTAACGTACTTATATTAAACTTTTCATTCGGATTATAAATACGTAGAGAGTAATGTACTTCTTGGTCATTATGTCTAGGATCTTCACGTCTCGGATCATCGTCAGGCGCCGTACTATGTAAGCCAATAGTCACTTTATTTGTAAACGTATCCGGTACCGTTGTTTGAGTTCTTCCTAAGCCTTTCTGAAATTTAGGCCTCTCTTCACTCGATATCTCTCTAAGCCCTATATCTTCTAAATAATCTTCTACCGCATACTGTAATTTCTCTCCTATCTTTTCTCTCTGCTCTAAAGTACGCTTTTCTCCGTCTTCATTAATACCGCCCATTGCATCCGTATCATCAGATTCACTATCAGAACTTTCATCATAATCTGTTCCTACACCATAATCATCTTCTTTCAATAACCCAGCTATCTTTTGGAATCGTTTAACTTCATTTAATTTATTCATTTGATCTTGTTGTTTTAAAAATTGAATAAGATTACCTAGTGCCATCTTATATTGACTATGAGGTATGAATAGATTTGCTTTAATAAAAGCTTCTAATTGTTCACGATCCATTCCTTGAATATTCTTTTGTAACTTCTTATAAGCTAATCTACGAGGGTCTCGAGGATAACCTCTATCATTATCTTGAAAGAATTGATCTAACTCTTGATATAAATCGTTCATGCTAATAAATAGTGAGAAGATTAGGAACGAGCCATACGGAGAAGAAACATGATAAGGGTTTTGACGTCGCGACCGTTCCTACTATATATATTATTAAGTTGAATGATACGCGTTCGCGCCATCACGATAGCTCGGCTATATAGCACCGGTGAGATCTTCTTCTCGCTATTAAGTTTATCCAGCTCGCGAACTATTAATTCAAATAACGACGGATTTATAGGCTGTTTTGGATCGCTCGCGATCATATCACCGGCCTCGCGAATTTTCTTTCTAGGCATTAGAGAGCCTTTCATCTCCCTAGTTTTTCTCATTGTCTATGTCTTTATTCATATCCCACTCTTTATACATGAATTCCAAAGGAGATAAAGAAGTATTATTAATACTCTCGCTATCGGCATAGTAAGTTACCTTCTCCCATTTAATACCGTATAGGCCAGGCGGCTGCGCCTCATCTGGAAGTAGGGTATAGGCCACGGCCTTTGTGCAAACTTTGCTATCATATATACTTAACTCTATATAATTTTTCGCCTCCGCGGGAGAAATGCGTTTTAGTGATTCCATAACAAAAAGTTTATTTTGAAAAGTATTCAACTAGTACATTACCTATCAACGATACACTTAATGCTACTAAGCATATGATCATAAAGATTTCTGCCTGCTTACCCTGTCTCTTATCCATTTCGTTTTGATTATCCATGTAATAATTGTTTTCCGTTACTGGATCTATTTTCTACATTAATTATTTCTACCTCACGCACCATGCTTTGGGTGTATTTAGGCGGATTACTTAATAAAGCATTAACTCCACCTTCGGGTCTCCAACCTATGTTCATTTCCATTAACATATTTACTTTGTCGGATAATTCGCCGGGTGTTGCGGCTTCTAGGATTTTGTATTGTTTACTCATATTTTATATATATCTTTACTTTATTTAAAATTCCCCCCGGGTGTTGCCCTTCCCTTACCGTCCCGCATATCGCATATACCCCGGTATTAGCTGTAATTACAGTGGTGATAGACTGCTCTCATCTGCCCGCAGGTGCTGTCAAGTGCGCCCGACTGCTCGAGGGTGGGGGTGACTTTTTTTATCTACCCCCTACCAAGGAGCCATATTTACGTAACCGTCATTAAGGTTGAAAGGTTATAACAGGTTCTACCTTATATACTCTTCTAACAAATGATTTAGCTGATCCTTTTGTTATATTGTCTATCATCTCACCATCCTTACTAACGAGTGCATGATTGCCTGTTAATATTAAATAGGTACCTTGAGTATGTTCTTTGATGAAGGTACTTACTCTATTTCTTCTCTCAATGTCTTTGCCATGCAAGTGATACACCTTACTTGGTCCTGTGATTACCTCTCTAACGAACTTACCGTTGATGTTTGTTCTTCTATCTATCATCTCTCTCATACCGTTCATTACTTCTAAGTTACTAGTACCCTTTCTGTCTTGACGATCGAACTTCTCTTTAACTACTTGATGTGCTTCATCATAAGGTAAGTCGAATGCTGCTGCCATGGCATACACCATACAGTCTTTACTTTCGTTCTTAGCGATGATTGAGTCTTGAGCGACTAATGTCTTTGCGTTTGTTACTTTGATTTGATTCATAACTTTTATTTTTATTTGACTAAAGATAAGAAGAAGGCCCCGAAGGGCCAACTCCTTTTAGATTGTATGAGTTAATTCTTTCCAGCTATTAGCGATAGTTGACTTTGGATTACCATTCTCATCCTTTGTTCTAAAGTCCCACATCTCTGCTTTACCGTAACTTGAATCATACCCTAAAGCAGGTGCACACCAAATTACTACATCGCCGTTATCCACTCTACAGATACTAAATGAATCGTAAAGCTTACCTACTGCCGGACAATTGTTCTTTAAGAACACATAATGCTCTTCAGGATTTAATCCTAACTTAGACATTACCTTCTCGGCTTTAGTCATTAATAACTTTGATTTGATCTTAAGAGCTTTCTCTTGACAAAACCAATCGAAGAAGAAATAAGAGTCTTCTACATACTCTGGAGCGTTAGCTCGGAAGGCTGCTAATTGAGCCTTGAAGTTTAATTTGTTTGACATAACTTTTATTTTTGATTATACCTAAAGGTAAGAACTTATTTCCATATTAACAACTTTATTTAGTACGGAAACAAAACTATTTAATTCTCCTTTTGTTCCAGTCCATAAAGCCATCATCTCTTTTGCTCTATGTTTTGGTTCTGGATTAACATAGGACTGAGATACATTTAAGTCTTTCATCCAAGCCTGGAAGTTTGGATCAGACATTACTTGAGATCTTTCTGATTCGATCTCTTCTAATCTTTCGATTGATGTTGTTATCATAACTATTAATTTGATTATACCTAAAGATAAGGAGTCCTTTTCGGACTAGCAACTATTTGTTTGATTAAAAAAGAGGCCGGTTTCCCGGCCCCTAAAATCAAAGTCAAAGTTAAGCGAAAGTTTCAGCTAATTCCCAAACCATTTGGTTTAGCTTGATATCTTGTTGAATGTTCTTGATTGACTTTGCTCGGCGAACTTTATTCTTCTTATTAGTGATAGAATAGCCACCTTTCAAGACACTCTCTTGTACTCTGTTTAATACAACCCAAAGACTATCTCCTTCGTCTTCTTTACGACGAGGTCTTAAGAAGTCTTCTAATTCACTCTCTGTCAATTGACGGTCTTGATAAGAACGTAATGCGAAAGCTTGTTGAGCGAAAGCCTTTTGAGCTTCCTTGCTCATGATGATTTGGTTATAGGTATTAATCTTACCTACTACCTCTGGTAATCTTTCAATTGCTTGACTTAAAGTCTCTTGCAATTGCTCGAAAGAGTAACCTGAATGTCTCATATTGAAACCTCCGAAGTCTTTATCTTTGATGATTAATCCATTCTCACAAACTAATCTAAAGATACCCATTTCGAATTTAAATGAACCAGTACCCATATGGTTGTTCATTACAACTATGTTGATATAGGCTTCAACATTACCATCTTGGTCTTTCATGAAGACATCTGGATGGAAGAACTTAACAACGTGATTACCGAACTCTTTAGCGTTAGCTGTTCTGCTACGATTAGATTTCGCTTGATTTACTTTCCAGCCTAAACGATCCATATCTTCAATGATACGAGATGTTGGTAAGAAAGAATACTTAGATGATACTCCAGGCTTTGGTGTAGCAGCGAATGCCTGAGGAGCTGCTTGACGAATCTCTAACTCTGTTAGAGGAGACATCTTTGATAAATTTGTTAACATAACTTTGATTGATTTTTTATGATACCTAAAGGTAAGAAAGTGGCCCCGAAGGGCCAACTTTTTTTAGTCATTTTGGAACAAGTCCCAAGGATGGTTTGACAACTCTCCAGTCTCGTCGAACCAGATGCTTCTTACATCTGTCCAAGTAGAAATTGTCATGTGATTTACGAAGTGAAGTTCACCTAACTTCTTTTTAACCTCCTCAGTAGTTGAAGGGTACTTTACTGCATGTTTTTCAATGCCGGCTAACAATCTTTGGTCAGCTCTTTCTAATAATGTTTTCATAACTTTGATTTTTTAACACCATAAAGATAGGTACTATTTTCCGAACTTCCAACTATTTTTTAAACTTTTTTGCTTCTTCCATCATTCGGAAAGTCTCTTCTGGCGACTCATCTCCATACGTTGGATAGGTCAATCTCTTCTTTCTCGGCTTATTAGATTGTTTAATCTCTTCTGTCATTAACATTCCGGCAGTCCAACCTATTACGAAGATGGCTGTTAATAGGATAAATTGTAATATTACCATAACTTTTATTTTTGATGACTAAAGATAAGGAGAGTCTTTCGACTCTCCAACTTTATTTTTAAAGAACGAATACTTCTGTATTCTTACTAAAGCTTCTAAATGCTTTTTCTTCTAAGTCCCAGAATACTACGGACTTGTCTGAGATGTCATCAATCATCTTGATACACTCTTCTTTAGGGATTAATACTTCGTGTCTAGTTCCTAAAGCAGTTCTAATAGAACCATCTTTCTTTTTGAATTGGAATCTAGTTACATTCTCATCTAACACATTAATTAAGTTAGATACTGTTGTTTGACTATACTTCATATTGATTAATTTTGATACATAAAGATACGAACTATAAACCAGACTTCCAACTTTATTTTGAAATAAAATAGAAAGACCCGGAATAAATCCAGGTCAGTCTATCAAAATCAAAAGTATGAACTATGCTAAAGCAGAAAGCTTTTGCAAGTTAGTTTGGCGGTCTTTAACCAATCTGTAAGCTTTGTTTACGATTGATTCGTTGTTACGTAAGCCGCGTAATGTCTTAGACACCATTGATTGTGTGTAGCCAGTTTCTTGAGCGATGCGATTGATATCACCATGACGCTTTGCTTCTGTAAATGCTACGATTTTGTACACTGGGTTCAAATTTTTGAAAGCCATATCTATTTGTTTTTGTTTACTAAATTATATACTATAAAGGTAAGAAATTAATATCATACCAACAACTAAGTTTTTTAGATGAAAGATTAAGCTGGTTCTCTTTTCTTTTCTTTGATTCAAGACATGAGAGGCTAATCTATAGTATGCGTCTACTTCTATATCATTATCTTCAAACCTCGTTTTATGTAGCTCCCCTACAAACGATTTCAATTTATCTAAAGAGAGACGATTTAGTAGTCTCATCTCTCTTTGATAATTTTCTCTATTATCTAAATTCATTTGTAAGCTTCTTTTACTAGATTTGGAAATGACATTGCGTTATCCATATCATTCATTCCATACTCTTCACAAAATCTTTCTAACTCGTTTAAAGAATGAATACCTCTAATCTCGTTTAACGTAGATTGAATTTCGTCATAGAAGGTTTCATAATCAATTCCGTTCTCGTCAGTATTCATATCTCTATACTGCTCAAACATCATTTCTAATAATTGCCCTTTGATTTTTTGGATTTGGTTTTGTAACATAACTTTGATTTTTAATTTTACTAAAGGTAATTAATTTGTATCAGAATGCCAACTAAAACTTGAAGCAATTTCTTTTGCACTGAATTCAAATTCCCAACCTACACACCACCCCTCTACTCCTTCAATCGTAATAAGCCCTTCATTTACATCAACAACTTTTACAATATCTCCTTGCAGACAAAATACATTTGTATCGTCGTGCATTCCTCTAATACATTTTAATAACTTCATAACTTTGATTTTTGATTATACCTAAAGGTAGGTAATATTTTTTAAACTTCCAACTAATTTATAAAAATTGTTCTATATCTTCTGTTTCTCTTTCAAAGAATTCAATTAACTTCATACCCAATTCACTATCAACCTCAATCATGTCTGAGGGAAGACCAGAAGAATCTATCTCAAATATATCATAATCATTTTCGGTTTCATTTTCCTGAATAGTTACCTGATATAATTTCTTCTTATGTTCTACTTCACCAACAATAGTTCTAAGTAGAATGGGTGTTCCTTTTAATTTCATAACTTTGATTTTTAATTTGAACTAAAGTTAGGGGTTATTTTTCAAACCCCCAACTATTTTTTTAAAAAGTTGTAAAATACCTTTCTAAAACATTTTTAATAGTTTTTTCAATTTCACTATAATCCAATCTAACACTATCTAAATAAACTTCATGTCCGTCAAGTTCTAATTCATATTCTTCAACTAAATCTCTTCCCAAGTCATTAATTTCACTTGCAACTTGGTCTACAATTTCGTCAAAGAAATTAGAGTCAATTTGAATTTTTTCTTCTTCTTTTAAGTTTGTTGATTGGTCAAATAATTGACTTGCCAATTCTAAGAATTTTTCTTTTTTCATAACTTTAATTTTTAATTTTTGATTATACCTAAAGGTAAATACTCTAAACCAAACTTCCAACTTTTTTTAAACAATTTTTTTGCGAAAAACCGACTCGACCGTAAAGTTAAGAACTATTTCTCATATAAAAAACTTTATTTTTTTTAAACTTTTAGTTGGGAGTCTGATCGATCCTTCCTATCTTTAGTTATCAAAATTAAAAAATATGACACAGTTCCAACAATCAATGCTAGCTACCGAGAATGGTACACAGCAAGTTCCTAAAGTAATTTATGAGGGTAAAGAGATTCCATTTGCTGGATATCAATTAGCCGCTCATATCTACGCTCTAAAGATTATGGCGATAGGAATGAAAATGAGAGGCGTTACTTTCACGCAAATCAAAAAGTATTATGGTTTGACAGGCAAGTCTGCGAAGGATTGCTTACCGCAGCTTCAAGCCATTCAGGAAATGTATCGAACAAATTCCCAAAATAACTAACAAAAAAGTTGGAGGTCCGGAAGGGCCTCCTTATCTTTAGTCATCAAAATCAAAAGGGCGGTTACCCGGAAATGGGAGCACCGGAGGAATCAGGCGTAGCCTACTCGCTATTTTTTCTGTCTAAAATATATCTCAACAAATAGTTGGTAGTATGGAATATAGTTCATATATTAAGTTCTAAATAAAAGTTATGAAAATCGAATCAACTCTCTCCAGCATTGCTAAGGATGTCTTCGCTGCCTCTAATGTAGATGACGCTAAAAGAATCTTTATTGATTTCGTCTCTGCCTCTCGCATAAAGGAATCGGATAAATCTAAAATGCTTGCAGAGGTTTCTAAAATGGCTAGCCTAATGCAGCTTCATCGCTACACGGCGAATGCTCTCTTGAAGTACGAAGGCCTCGGCCTCTAGGATACAATTCAATTGTATTCTATGATATATAGAGATGGAGGACCTATGTTAGGACACCTCTATCTCTTGGTTATATACGTCTCCGGATCTAGTTACTAGAGAGGCACGTCGTTTCTCGGCAGCCTCTTTAGACATTCCTTTGCCCATAGCCTTCACCGTGAAGTGTTCGCTATAATCCTTTCCGGCACCTTTAATGTCTTGGGCTAGCTCTTTCGCTCCTCCTCCCACAGACTTGGAGTTAACATATGTTCTAATTCCAGATAGAATGTTCTCTTCTGTATATCGACTCGATACCATAAAATGCTTTCTACCGTTCTTTGTATTTGTAATCTCAAATACTGAATACCCTTTTGCCATAGTCTCGCTAATTTGCTGGATACAATTCAATTGTATTCTTATGTCTATATAAATAGACGGTCACATAAAGATAAAGACTATCTTGCATATCGCCAACTCTTTTCTGGAAAGCCGGCCAAACGTACTATGAAGGTAAGGACTTTTTAACAGACTAGCAACTTTCCTTTTGTCTAATGAATCTTTACTTTCTTTAGAAACCGCCTAATGTCCCTTTATACATGGTCAGCCTTCCGTCTAATAAAAACTCGTACTGGGTTTCCATTTGTCTAATAGACCGGCTGGATAGGTAGCATTTGTCTAATCAGGCCTGTAGGCCTCGATCGAATCGACGGCTAGTAATCGATATCGATATATACTCGAATCGAAAACAAAAAGTTGCTAATGTGTAACAAATTCCCCAGTTCTTAGATAATTTCTACCGTCTTCCTTTAGGCTTTAGATTTTTCCTACCTCAATGACCTTATTCCCTATATCTTTACTATACTCTTTAATTTCTTTTATACACTCCCCTTATTAATAATAGCATTTGTCAAATATCTATCTAAGTTCTTTATATAACGTCTAAGATTGCCTCTATTTCTATAGCATCCATGAGGTGATTTATCTCTATCTCTTCTCTTTATATTAGATAATAGGAACCTATACTTGTAATAGTGTACCATATCTCTTACAGTCCAATGTGATTTAATCATTTTCTTATCTCTTTTAATTCCTCCCACCATTCTATTATCTCTATCATACTACTATAGATTGCATTATAGATTATGGAGATGATGAGTATTCCTACCATGAATATAAATGTACCTAATATTAATTTGGCCATGAATTCCCCTATCTCTCTTACACCCACACATAGTATTATGAAGGCTATCGTTATAATAGTTCCTATTACGGCTTTTCTTTCTTTTGTCATATACACGACCATTTAATATCTCTTATTATTCTTCTTATCATCATCTTTCCTTTATATCTATTCCATCTTCGTATATCACCCTCTGTTGCAAAGGGTACGTATATAGATTCTTGATGTTTATAGTCTATCATATATCTTTATTTTAAAGGTACAGTACTATTAAAGTATTGTTTATTACCTCTCTCTATCTTATCTCTATATTCTTTTAGTTCTGGATTATTTTTATCTATAGTGTTTATCTTTTCTATCATGGCTGGAATGTCTTGAGGACTTACTTTCTCTCTTTTAAACGTATAGAAGTGATCACATGTATCAGGATTATAGGCATGTGTTATTAACTCCCATCCCTCCTCTCCTAGATGATTTAAGAACTTATCTCTTAAAAAGGTACTGTTTTGTATTGCGTTATATTCGTATTTCATACTACTTTTGGTTAAGTATTTTTTCTTTCATCCATTTAGCACCTGCAATAAAACTTCCAAAGTTATCTCCTGCTTCATCATTATTGTTTGACCATTTCATTGAGTTTGTTTTAAATACCCAAGTATCAGCACCATCTTCTATTATCTCCTCATCACTTGGTAGTTTTATTGGGGTTAATTGTTCTAATATTTCATCTTCTGAAAAATCAATATAATCATATATTGCACTCATAGCTTTTCTTACTTGTTCTTCTGTATATAGTTTCATATATCTTGATTAAAGGTTTTATCATAATATTCATCTCCATCCGCTGCATCATATTTAATACCGCTTAGAGTACATACCACGCTTTGATTAGTTCTATTCACTGCACGTACTATTTGGAATCTTTCTATTTTAAGGGCATTTTGTATTAGCTCGTCTAATTCCTGCCAGCTTATCTCACACATTTGAGGATCTCCATATCCTTCTAACTGTTCGTTTAACCATTTAACTGCTGTTTGCATATATCTTATTTAATGCTTTCTTTTAATCTATCTGCTCTCTCCCTCATATCCTTTATATCCTCCTCTGTTAGATCTTTAGTGGTTAGCTGCTCTATTATTAAGGCCATATCTATATAGCCTTTCCTTAGCTCTCTTATCTGTGCATCTTTAGCTTTTGAAGCTTGTTCTAAACTTTGATACATTTTTTGTAACTCCTCTACTTGATGCATCAGACTCTCTGCTGTTTTAAACGCAGGATGATTTCTATCTGCTATTAGTGTCATATATCTTATTTAAACTAAAGATAGCTTGAAATAATCAAGCTACCAACTTATTTTATATACCATCTAGCAAACCTCATTGCTAAAGTACTTACTATTGCTATCATACCTAAAGGTACTATTATAGGCCAAAATGTAGAGAATGTCATATATGCTTCTGCATTATCTCTATAATCATCCGGCCAATATGTCTCGTCTTTGTCTCTAGTATAATCTAGTCCTAATTTCTTTCCGAAAAACTTTAAAAAGGTTAACGTAAGAAAGAATCCGATTAGATAGATTGATGTGAATAAGAATGCCATATTATTTCTTTTTAAATCTTTGTTCGTGACAGAATGCATACTTATCTCTCTCCCAATCTCCTGTCCAGTCTGGATGAAGTTTATAGAATTCTCCACTTAACTGTAGCTTTACGTAATCTTCTTTATGTGCATCCATCCAACTCTTTGCTGGTACATCTCCTTTTACCACACTCTCTAATGTAGCCTTGAATGAATCTTCTAGTTTAAACTTCTTTGTTACTTTATCTCTCTCTTTTAAACTCTCTTCTAAATGCCATCTACTTGCATCTCTTTCAAGAGAAACGCTCATGATCTTAGTTAGGTTATCGTTAAGTATGTAAGTATATCCGTCGTATTTGTACTTTGGATACCTATGACTATCATCAGAGAAGCCATCTGCATTACGTGGATCATCTAATATTTTCTTTATTAATTCTCTTTCTTCTTTCTGATCAGATAGTTCCTGTAAAGCTTCTTTATACCTCTTATAATCTTCTCCTAAATGATCTCTCAGAGCATTCCAGTAGTCAGAAGTTTCCTCTCTTTTCTCTTGTTCAGCTACTCTTTTCATTCTATTATAGTTGTAAACTATCTTTAAGAAGTTTAAAACTGTAGGCATATCTTCAATAGGTACTTCGTTAAGTACTTCATACCCAACAGTTTCTCTAATTGCTAAATGCTCATCTATTATATCTAATGCGTCCATATTACTTATTGCTTTCTTCTAAACATTTAGGGCACAGCTTATCTTCATTACATGCCACATTATGCTTACCGCAGTATAGAGTTGGTTTCTCCTTTAATAATTCTCTTTCCTTTATAGTCTGCCATACACTCTTATCCTTAAAAGGTTTACTTAGAGCTTCTGGAACAACAAAACCGGCTTTGAAATCTCTCATAGCTTCTTCATAGCCTTCTCTATAACCGATAATCATATCTGGTCTAGTTCCTTCATCGTTAACTTCTTTCTTGGTTCTCTTCCAGAAGAACTCCCATGCTGCTAAATCTATTTGATCTCTATTCTTCATTATATGCTATTCTAAAATTATGACCAAAAAATTCCATACCTGGAGTCTCTCCATATCCTAATTCCTCTAGATAGTCTTCTAGTTGAGTATCAGACATAGTATGAATCTCTCCTATCTTCTTAGCTAGTTCTTTAGTAGCAAGCTGTATTGCATGCTCTCTTGTAATGTCTACTGTTGATTTCCAGCCCATTTTATTTGTTTAGCTATTTCAATTAATTTTTTAAGACAAGCAAGTTCTGCTTCTTCGTAGTTATTACATACTTCTTCATATAAGCATGCCCATTCATAATTAATATCATCCCTATCTAATAATTCATATCCAAAAGGATTAGGGATACCAGAATATCCATACTTATCTCTAAACCATCTAAAAGCTTGTTGGTACAATGGAGCAGCACATATTGCATCATCTAAATCATAGCTATAAACTTCTAGCTTTATTTTACCATTTATTTTTTCATAATGTGCAATACATCCTTCATAAAAACCTAATTCTTTAAGTTCTAATGCTTGTTCATAAGGAATAAATTCTTTGTTCATAACTTTTATTATTTAACATAAAGGTAGCTAGTATATTTCGTACTAGCAACTATTTCTTTTTATTAATAATATCTAACATTCTCTTTGCCATAGCATTAATCTCTTCTTGAACAGATAGCTTTCTAACATCTAGCTTATTACTAATCTTTGGCTTTCTTCTAGCTTCTTTCTTTTCTCTTTCCTTTCTTCCCATTATGCTATCATTGGTGAGTTAGATTCTACTACAGGGAATTCATATACGATATAAGCACCTCTATCAGTCTGTCCAATTCTATCAGGCTTTGGAAATTCCCCTAGCATCTTTAGAGTATCTTGCATATAAACTACTATCATATTAACTTATTAATTCGTCTAAATCGATATTATTATAGTCCATTATCTCACGTAGCTTATCTCTGGTCTCTAATAGAGATTCATATACTTCTGGAGACATAGAGTCTGGAGCATACTTAATCTTATTTCTTAGGTGTTGATCCATATCCCATAGTACGATTGCGAGCTTAGTTGACTTAACAGCTCTCATATAGGCCTCCATATCGGCCGAATCGTCTAGATTAAATTCTAATATTCCTTTCATATTACTTCTTTATTGTTTTGATTGGTTGAGCACCTTGTTGAAAGAGAGGAGACTTTTCGATAATCTCCCATCGCTTTGTATGCCCACAACATGGACATGGTTGTGCGTTAACAGGAACAAAGCCTATTGCTCTATGTCCTTCGTTAATCCATTTTACTTGAACTAACTCTCCTTCCCATTCAAAGACGTCTTCTAACTGTGCTTTTTTCATACCAGGTAATTTCTATAAAGATAGGTAGATTATTTCAATCTAACAACTTATCTTAAGTCAAATAGTATCGTGACTGGGAAACAGATCGGAAGAGCACACGTCTGAACTCCAGTCACCGGCTATGATCTCGTATGCCGTCTTCTGCTTGAAAAAAAAAACAAA
>OGWM01000022.1_pt1 | contig 22097 bp, 46 predicted proteins | sample 1576041 | NCBI WGS metagenome assembly OGWM01 (sample SAMN07581538, study PRJEB24739) | freshwater metagenome | place: Singapore | collected 2015-01
GTTTCCCAGTCACGATACATACAAGCACTTCGGGCATTCGATAACACTAGCACATCCTACTGCTGCCTTAGTAAACTCAATAGGCTTCCCTTCAAATTTGCATTTTGGACATTTAATCATTAAATTGCATCCTCCTTTTATCCCCAAGTCTGCTCTTCATTGCTATCCTCTTCTCCTTCCTCTTCCTCCTCTGGACTGGGTTCATTGTACGCAGCCTCTTCTAATCTATGCCTTCTTGGAGCATGTTTTTTGCTCTCTTTTGCACCTTTCCCTTCATCTACTGCAACTGGAGATTTCCCTTCACCACCAGCTTCAGGAGGCAATGACTCACCAGATGCAGGAGGAAGGTTTACAGGAACAGCACCGCCTTGAGGCATCATGCCACCAGCACCACCAGCCCCAGCCATCATTTGCTGTTGCTGTTCTTGCTGTTCTCTCAGAGTTAATGCCTTTCCGCTGAATGAGAAATCAATAGTTTCCAAATCCCAAGCTCCTGGTTTTAATGATACATCAAATCCCATTTGTATCAATGCACCAGCTACAGCCACTTTCTGTTGAGCAAGTTGTAGAACTTGACCTTCAACCTTCTCTTCAGGAGTTCGTAATGTGATTTCCCAATCTGTAATACCAAGGCTCTCTAATATTGCAGGAATTACCTTTTCATTAAATATTCTCTGGTCAGCAGCCACCACATTATTCATCATCTTTAATTGTTGGGTCTGTCCAGAAATTCCTCCCATTCCTTCCATTACATTGTAGAACATTTGAGGAACACCATATATGCCAGCAATTCTATCTCGAATTTCATTTCTAACTTCTATGCTAATCGTATACATCCACGATTTGGATATAGATGGAGACATCCAATCCACGAAGTGATTGTGCCTTATGAAAAAGATTTAAAAGAATCTTATTGTGAGGTAGGACTTCAAATACATCACCACCCAGATAACTCAAAGTCTCGTGGTCAGTATCTACCAATGCTAGAAATGGCAGTGGATGAGGAACCTTACAATCCACGTAACCTGTACTACTACGCTAGAGAATTATTCTTCCACAAAGAATACCTAGCAGCCAAGAGAGTATTTGAAGAGTATCTAAAGTACTCAAGGTTTCCAGGTGAAAAGTCATACGCTCTGCGCTACCTAGCAAAGTGTGATCCTAAGAATGCTGAGAAGCATCTTAAGGAATCTATAAAAACTTTATACTGCAGAGAGAACGTACTTGCTTTAGCAAACCACTACTACATAACTAAAGAGTGGAAGAAGTGCTTAAAGACTTCTCTTGAAGCAATAGAGATTAAAGAACGACTCAATGAGTTTATGTCCGAAGAATGGGCATATGGTGCTATGGCATACGACTTAGTTGCTATTAGTGCTTGGCAATTAGAACAATGGGATGACGCACTGCGCTATGGAGAGATGGCGCTAGAGCGTGAACCTGATAATGAAAGATTCATCAACAACGTAAAATACTATAGGAGCAAAGTAGATGAGCTACACCTTCGCCCAGATGGTGGATGAGGTCAGAAGTAACCTGTCTGGTTATACCCTGCGCCAAGACCGCATATCCAATTTAGCCAACGTAGGTGGTATCAACGCTACTGATCTTGCAATCAAGATTGGTAGTTCAGATAACCTTGCTAAAGGTATTATTGAAATTGATGATGAACTTATTTGGATTAACTCTTTTGATACAACTAACCTACAACTAAATGCTATTCCTGGCTTTGGTCGTGGCTATGGTGGAACCACACCTGCACCACATCAGCAAAACTCAATGGTTACTATGACTCCTACATTCCCACGAGTGAATGTTAAGAAGGCTATCAACGATACAATTAACTCTTTGTATCCAAAACTATTTGCAGTTAACTCAGTTACATTTACATTTAACGCAGCACAGGTTGCTTACCCACTACCTGATGATGCACGCGATATCTTGTATGTATCGTGGCAAACAGTGGGTCCGTCTAAAGAATGGCTACCGGTAAATAGATGGCGTATTGACCGTATGGCAAACGTAAGAGCATTCGATACTACAAAGACGGTGAACATTTATGAAAAGATTATGCCTGGTCGTACAGTCCAAGTCTACTATTCCACTATCCCAAATGATCTCACTAATAACACTGACGACTTTGCAACTGTTACAGGCCTACCAGAAACGTCAAGAGATGTCGTTACGCTTGGAGCTGCGTACAGGTTGCTTTCATACCTCGACACTGGTCGAATTAACCTCTCCTCAGCAGAAGCAGATATAAACGATAACAAGCTGCCATCAACTGCTGGCGCTTCTGCATCTAAATATGTCTTTGCTCTATATCAGAATCGTCTGACAGAAGAGTCTAATAAGTTACAGGATCGTTTCCCAATCCGAGTTCACTACTCCCGTTAAAGGATAACCAATGCAAGTTAGAAAATATAGTTCCATCTCACAAGATACTACTCTTGTTGCTGGTGGTATTTCATCAACTGCTACCACAATGACAGTGGCAACTGGCACTGGTAATGCACTAATGGGTGGCATCACCTTAACTCCTGGCGATACCTTTCAAGTGGCGATTGACCCAGATACAGTAAACGAAGAACTTGTCTTTATCACTGCACAATCTGGTGATGTGTTTACAATCGTTCGTGCAAGAGCTGGAACATCTGCAGTAGTACACGCAGCAGGTGCAACAGTACGTCACGTACTATCTAGCGATGACCTTAACTATTTCAACACTACTTCCCCTGCTTCTTTGGCGTTAGCCAAAGGTAGCATCACAGTAGCTACCGGTAACCAAGCAGTTGCTGGATTACCAGTGGGAACAGATGCTTATGTTTTAACTGCAGACTCAGCACAAACAACAGGTGTTAAGTGGGCTGCGGTTCCTAGCGTATCTCTTAATTTAACTCTTAATGCACAAACAGGAACTACCTATACATTACAGGCATCAGATGTAAATAAACTTGTTACTTTAAGCAACTCATCAAGTATTACAGTAACTATTCCTAACGGAACATTTGCGGTAGGAGAACAAGTAAACGTAGCTGCTCTTGGTGCAGGACAGGTGACCTTAGCAAGTGATGGAACTACAGTTCTTCAATCAACACCAGGTAATAAACTTCGTGCACAGTATTCCTCAGCAACAATCATTTGTATTGCAACTAACACATTCTTAGTCGTAGGAGATCTATCAGCGTGAGAATTGTAGGCAACCCACCTTCAGGTGGTAAAAAGCCAACTACGCCAACTATTGGTACTGCTACCGATGGTGGCACAGGTACAACTGTATCGGTTGCTTTTACCCCTTCAACTTATATTGGTAAAGATACTATTACCTATACTGCTACATCCAGTCCAGGATCTATTACAGGCACTGGTTCAGGTTCACCTATCACTGTATCTGGTTTAACCACTGGCACTGCTTATACATTTACAGTATTAGGTAATACCAATTACGGTGTTGCTTCAGATTCATCTGCTGCATCTAACAGCGTAACTCCTGCTAGTCCATCATCATTTGAATCTATTGCCACCGCAACACCAACAGGAACAACAGTAACATTTAGTTCTATACCTAGCACCTATAAATCACTACAACTTCGTGTGTTGAGTTTTGGGTCAGCAGGTGGCGCTAACAATATGCAATTCAATGGCGATACTGGGGCTAATTATGTCAGACACACCTTATATGGCGATGGAACTACTGTTACTGCTGGTTCAAACGTAGGTGCGTCATCTATTTTTATAAACGGACGCGCTACTCCTTTAAGCACTACTTATGGCGAAGCTTCAATTATAGATATTGTTGATTATGCTAATACTTCAAAGAATAAAACAGTTCGTATATTTAGCGGTGCGGACAATAATGGTTCAGGCGAATCAGATTTATTTTCAGGGTTATGGTTAAATACTGGTGCAATCAGTTCAATCACAATAAATATATCTGCTGGCGCATTTGCCACAGGTTCTTCAATCGCACTATACGGAATTAAGGGTTAATTATGGCAGCAACTTACGAACCAATAGCGACAACCACTTTAGGTTCTGCCGCATCATCTATTACTTTCAGTTCTATTCCATCTACTTATACTGATTTAAGAGTAATAATCACCTTCACAAGCACTACTGGTGGTTATGTTTTAGGTATGCGATTTAATTCAGATACAGCAAGCAATTATTCAGTTACACAACTTTACGGTACTGGCTCATCGGCACTAAGTGCATCAACTACTGGAGATACTAGAATAAGATTAGGGGATTGGAATAACTTAGGGTCATCTACAACCATACCTGCTTTTGTTGATGTTAGTGTTTTTTCTTATACAGGTTCCACCTATAAAACAGTTTTGGCTCAATCGTCTGAAGATAGAAATGGTAGTGGAACTGTAACATCAGGTGTTGGATTGTGGAGAAGTACGAGTGCTATAAATACAATAAATTTATATGTTTCAGGCACAGGTAATACTTTAAAAACTGGTACTACTGCCACTTTATACGGAATCTTGAAGGCTTGAGGTAACTAATGGCAAACACATATGTTTTAATTTCAAGCAACGTACTTAGTGGTTCAGCCGCTAGCGTTACCTTTAGCAGTATTCCTAGCACTTATACTGATTTGGTTTTGAGAACATCTGCAAGAACAGATGTTGCAAACTATTTTGATAGATTTGTATTTACATTTAATTCAGATAGCGGTTCTAACTATTCAAATACATATCTTGCTGGTTCAGGAAGCGCTGCTTCGTCTAATACTGCATCTAATGCAACATCATTAAATTCAAGTAGAGCAGCAACGGGCAGCACAGCAACAGCAAACACATTTAGTAATACAGAAACATATTTTCCTAATTATGCTGCAAACACGAATAAACCAATAGGTTCATTTAACGTAGGTGAAAATAATGCTACTGCTGCACAAATGGCAGTTGATGCGCAATTATGGAGAAATACTGCAGCATTAAATAGTATTACTATTGCACCTGGTGCTGGTACAAACTTTGTTTCAGGCTCATCGTTTTATTTATACGGAGTTAAAAATTCATAATGTCAATACTTGATAAACTACTAGGGAGAAACACAATGTCAGAACGTCCAACACGAGTGGAAGTAAACTGCGAGACTGGCGAGCAGACAGTGATTGAACTGACTGACGCTGAGATTGCAGATATGGAAGCAGCGGCAGCTGCATTTGCTGAAGAGCAGGCAGCACGCGAGGCTGAAGCAGCAGCAGTGGCTGCAGCTAAAGAAGCAGCACAACAGAAGTTAGCAGCATTAGGTTTGACTGCTGACGAAATCGCTGCACTATCTAAGTAATAACTTTCTTTGCGTAGACCTAGACACGTCTTAAAACTGTCTACTTTCTATTTAACAAGGAGATCAAGTGGCAGGTATTCAACCAAACATTACTGAACCAATACCGGTAGCAGTAGGTAATCCTCAGAACACTCCAACATATGCAGCTACATCTGTAGCCTACGATATCTCTATCGGTGGTCAGCCATTCTTCTTGCTTAATGATGATAACAATCCTTACCGTCGAGTTACTGCTCAGTATCGTAAGAACCAAGTTGATATGTCGAGAGAACCAGGTGAGCAGACGCTCACTGGTTGGTGGTTACGTAGTCAGTCATCATTCCACTTGGGTCAAGGTATTACCTTCTATGAACCTACACAGGATGAATCGCTACGCTTTCAGTACACCTACTCAAAGGGTTGCGATATCTGGACTAAAGGACAGGTAACACTTCTACCTGATACCTTCACCACTCACTACACCACAGGTGTTGCCTACTCAAATGGTAGACCATCACAGTATGCACGTTCTATTCGCTATAGCAACAAGGATGCAATTCTGCTTGCTGATCAATATGACGTAGATAAGATTGATGTTGATGGAACCTTAACTCATTTTATTGACTATAACTCAGGCACTGATTATCCAGTCTATGGTATCTGTGATGATGGAACCTACGCTTACTGGGTAACTAATAACCCAACAAGTGGCAAGTTAGAGTTCTATAAGAAGCTACTTACTAAGACAAGTGCTGATGCTGATACCTTGATGTTTTCTTCTCCTGGCATTGCGGTAACTAATGCAGTTCTTGAGTACACCAAGGAACGTATCGTTGCTTGTATTAACGATAAAGTATATGAGATTGCAGCAAATGCAACTGCGTTGCCTACTGCTGTATATACCCACCCAGTATCTGACTTTGTATTTACCAGCATTACTTCTTCCGGTGCTGCTATCTATGTAGCAGGTTACTCAGGTATCCAGTCTGCTATCTATAAGTTTACTCTTACCACCGCAGGTGCTATGCCTACTCTGACATCTGCTATTACTGCAGCTGAAATGCCAGTGGGTGAAAAGATTTACAAGATTGCTTACTATCTTGGTAGCCTAGCAATCGGTACATCTCTAGGTGTACGTATCGCTGCAGTATCAGACCAAGACGGATCTATTGCTTATGGTCCATTACTATTTGAATCAGAGCAACCTGTCTATGACATTTGCTTTAGAGATAAATATGTTTGGGCTACTACTAACGTAGATGGTTCTCCAGGTCTTACACGTATCAACTTAGGTCAGCAGATTACTAGCCTTGTTTACGCTTACGCTTGGGATTTGTATGACCCTGCAACTACTGGTCGTAACACAACTGCTTGTGCCTTTGCTGGTAATACAGACCAAGTTATCTTTACTACTGCTAAGACTACAACCAATGGTTCTATCTATATTCAGCACGCTACAAATAAAATCGAAGAAGGTATTCTTCGTACTGGTTTCGTACGCTACAACACACTAGAAAATAAAATCTTTAAATATGTAGTACCACGTTTTGATACCAGCTTTGGTAGCTTAACCATTCTTTCAGTAGATCAGTTCGGTAACGAGTTCAGTCTTGGTACTTATGCTCAAGGATCTGAAGTAGGTCAGGTAGGTATTGCTTATCCACCAGGAGCACAGCAGTATCTTGGCTTTGAATTTAAGATGACCCGTTCAGGTACTAACGCTGCTCAAGGTCCTACCTTCACTGGCTACCAACTCAAGGTTCTACCTGCCGTTCCACGTCAGCGCCTTATCCAGTATCCGTGCTCTCTATTTGATAGCGAGTCAGATAAGTTCGGTAATAAAGCTGGCTATGACGGGGCTGCATATGACCGTTTAAAGGCCATAGAAGCCATTGAGAGCAACGGAGATACCTTGGTGGTCCAAGACTTCAGGCCTACCTCTGGTGAGACCTATACGGGCATTATAGAGGAAATTGACTTTATCAACAAAACACCTACCGACAAGCGTTACTCGGGGTGGGGCGGGCTTTGTCTCATAACGATACGCACTATCTCATAAGGAGAGCAATGACCATAGACCAATGGGCAACCACCATATCTGGATTTCTAGCAGTCGCAGTAGCGTTAAGCGCAGGATTTAGATGGCTTATCAAGCACTACTTGAAAGAGTTAAAACCAAATGGTGGCTCTTCTATGAATGACCGACTAACAAAGTTAGAGGCTAAGGTAGAAGTTATCTACGACTGGGTAATCAATAAATGAAAACCAAACGTGAACTATTTGTTGAGACTGCGTTAGCAGAAGTTGGTACCAAAGAAGGACCAAAGAATAACGAGACCAAGTATGGCGCTTTTACAAAGCATAACTTTCAGCCTTGGTGTGGCAGCTTTGTTATGTGGTGTGCTGCTCAGGTAAAGGCTAAGTTACCAAACGTAGTCTGGACTCCTGGTGGAGTCGAAGCATTTAAAGGGATAGGAGAATGGAGCAATGCAGAGTCTAGTAAACCTCAGCCTGGCGATATTGTGTTCTTTGATTTCCCTGGCGGGGATAAAGTTGATCACGTCGGTATTGTCATCAAAGATAATTTAGATGGCACAGTAACTACCGTAGAAGGTAACACCATCGCAGATGGTAAACAGGGTTCTCAGTCTAATGGTGGAGAAGTCTGCCAGAAGATTAGAGCGTACAAGAAGAACAATCGCAAGAAACTACCGGTATATATAACAGGGTTTGGCCACCCACGTTGGGAGAAGATGTGAAAATCAATAAGAAAGTATTTGAAGTTTGGGCTAAGTGGTTTGTAGGTAACCTACTAACTGCAATCGTAGTCATTGGTAAATCACCACTCGACTTCTCAGGTTCAGACTGGAAGCACGCAGCTAATGCAGTATGGCTTGCATTGGTACCAGTAATCATTGCTTGGGCTAACCCTAAGAATGATTTAACTATGACTGTTAAGAAGTAATTGTTTTAACTGCGAGGCACAAGCCCCACCCGAAAGGGTGGGGTTCTTTTTTTATGCTTAAAATCAGGGGGTGTAACCGGGTCTATCAACTTCACAAGGCAGAATAACTATTGCATCACAGCTAAGGCATTCGCCTTCAAGGTAGTAGTAAGAAGGCTTGTAATCTTCAAAGGCAACTATTGTTTTAAACATAGTACAACCACAGATGCAGACGTGGGTAGGGCCAATGGCCCTTAGATCTGCTGCTTGCTTCTCTGGTAGCATAGTTTCCTGGCAGGGTTGGTAGACGGAGACCCCATTAGTCGGGCCTTATCAGGGCCGCCAGGCCCTCTATTTATTATCAATTCGCTTCGCTCATATTGTAATTTCCAAACCCACTATGTGTCGCAAGACACGCCGAAGCCACGCGTTTGTGATACGATTATTTAATGCCACGCATCTATAGCGTAAAGATCTTCGGACAGAAGTATCGTATTGATTACGCCCATAACGAAGAAGATAGTTATGGCATTACTGACGCTGGCACTAATCGCATCTCTATTAGACATCGCCTACCGGAAGACAAGCTAGTGCGTGTGCTTATGCACGAAGTAGCTCACGCAGTTATCTTTGAATCTCTGCTTGCTAACCGCAAGCGTTTTGATGTAGAAGAGGTTTGCGATCTAGTTGGCTATCACATCGTGGATGTATTGCGTGATAATCCACAGCTTATGGAATGGGTGCTTGGCTATAAAGAGCCAGAAGAAATAGTTGACAAACCTACCGAGCCATAGTCTAAACTATTTACCCCGCGAGAAAGGTTGCTATGAATAAAACTTTACGTATGGAGAAAGTAGATTTTCTTCAACAAATTGTTGACAGAGTTTCGCAAGAACAAGTAAGTTACAATGTGTACGGAACTACTGCAGAAGATAGTTATTTATCAGGAATAAATGAAGGTATTGACAGAGTGCTTGATGCACTGAAAGAATTTGAAGTATGAAAGATTTCCTAGTAGAAATTCTCCACGCTAAGGAGAACTCAAGATCTCGTAGCAAGCAAGTCCAGATTGGACCATCAGAGCTTGGTGGATGCCGCCGTAAAGTTTATTTTAGATTACACGATCAACATCAGACTAACGAGAATGAGATGAAGTTAGCTGCAATTATGGGAACAGCAATTCACTCTGCTATTGAACAGGCTATTGCACTTGCAGATCCTACTGGTGAAAAGTATGTTGTAGAACAAGAAGTTGAATGGGGCGATATGAAAGCCCACATTGATTTATGGATTCCTGAAACTGGCGATGTTGTTGACTGGAAGACTGTTAAGAAGGGGAATCTTAACTATTTTCCTAGCACCCAACAGCGTTGGCAGGTTCAGGTTTATGGTTACCTACTTGAGAAAAGCGGGAAGGGGAAGCCCGTTAATGTCAACTTAGTAGCCATACCACGCGATGGTGATGAGAGGGATATCAAAGTCCACTCAGAACCTTATGATGCGACCATTGCAGAGGAAGCTCTGAACTGGTTAGCTGCAATTAAAGAGGCTACAGAAGCGCCGGCTCCCGAACGCGATGAAAACTATTGTAAGTTTTATTGCAAGTATTACGATGCCAGCGGGGAAATTGGTTGCGTAGGTCTTAAAAAAAAAGACGGGACAGTAACTGATGTAGTCATTGCGGATCCAGATGCAGATAAGGCGGCCTTGCTTTATCTGCAACTGGACGAGCAAATTAAGGCGCTTGAAAGCCAGAAAGAATCATTAAAAGAATCTCTTAATGGAATTACAGGCGTAACGCAATCTGGTTTCCAAATTAACTGGGTACAAATTGCAGGTCGAAAGACTATTGATACCAAAGCCTTAGAGGAGTCAGGTATCGAGATACCTTACAAAGAAGGTAAGGAATCTCAAAGATTAACAATCAAACAAACTGGAGGAAAGTAAATGGCTGCACCGGAATCAACTGCGCTACAAGTTAACTATAAGTTACCTGATGGCACACTTGTAAATTTATATGCAAAGGATCAAGCACACCTTGAAGCTTTGCTTACATCTGTTAGTGATGTATCTTCACTAATTCTTGCAACAAGTTCAGCGCTAGGTATTAACAACTCACCTGCTGCAAACATTGCCAATATGCAAGCACAGCTTGGCGCAGTAGAAATCTCTGCTGATAAGCAGTGCAAGCACGGACCTTTGACATTAAAGTCAGGAACCTCAGCAAGAGGTCCTTGGAAGGGTTGGATGTGTAGCGTGCCAAAGAAGGATGGCGGTTGCGACCCAATCTGGGTTAAGTAATCAATGAGGGGTCCTTGGGAATTTGAGGAACCCCGTTGCGCTGAGATAGGTGGAGAACTCTTCTTTCCTGATAAGTCAGAAGATACTTCCGAATTAAAACTTGCAAGAAAGATATGTGAATCTTGCACCCATAAAACTGAATGTTTGGAATGGGCTATCAATAATGAACGCTTCGGTATTTGGGGCGGCACTAATGAACGCACACGCCAGCAAATTAGAACTATGAGAAGGAAGCGAATTGCTAAGTCTAACTAAGGCGTGGAGTGGTGTTACCACTAAAGCTACTCCATTGCCTGACGTTTGGAAAACGCTTAAAGACAAACAGATTAGGTTTAGACGTGGCCAGTTAAGTATGGTCGCTGCTGCTCCTAACGCTGGTAAGTCTATGTTCGCATTGGTCTATGCCATTAAGGCAGAGGTACCAACCTTATTCTTCTCAGCAGATACAGATGTAACTACGGTAATGATCCGTGCTGCATCGCATATCTCAGGTCACGCACAGATAACAGTTGAATCTAACTTAACTTCAATGAGCAATTACTACGATGAACATTTTGAGAAAATCAAACATATTCAATGGGTATTTGAATCATCACCATCACTTGACGATATTGAGTTAGAAGTCAAGGCATACCAAGAGCTTTATGGCGTGCCACCGGAACTAATAGTTGTAGACAACTTAATGAATGTTGCCGCTGAAACGGACAACGAATGGGCAGGGCTTCGTGCAATTATGATGGAGTTGCACGACCTAGCCCGTAACACAGAAGCTTGTGTACTGGTCTTGCACCACGTATCAGAAGCTAGTGAATATGGTGATGGCACGTTACCACCACCACGTAGGTCTATTCACGGAAAGGTCAGTCAACTTCCGAGTCTTATGGTTACGCTTGGTTACGATCCAATAGGCAAGATGTTGAAGGTGGCTGCAGTTAAGAACCGCTTTGGACCCAACTCAGCTGACGGAAAAGATTGGGTGTCGCTCAATACTAATTACGCTGCTTGTCAAATAGAAGATGTAAACTTAGGGCAGTACACACAGCAAAGACAATGGGATCAGGGAAGGTTATATCAGCAATGAGATGGAAAAGATTTATAGTTACTAGCAATGATATGTCATATGATTTTGGTATCTACGCTACTAATTGGGGTTATCCAATTAAGAATGAATGGGAAATTGGAATTAACTTTTGGAAGTGGACCTTTGGAATTGAGTTATATAAATGAATAGCAACCTAGTTATTTTACCTACTAGAAGTAGACCAGATAGTGCAGAGCGTTGCATCAACGCATTGAAAGAACATAGCGTCTTATCAGATTTTGTTATTGCTATTGATGATGACCAAGCAGATTTATATCCACGATTAGATGGTGTTACCTATGAGGTAAACCCAAGACTTCGTATGAATGGCACACTTAATCTAGTTGCTAATAAGTATGCAGATAAATATGAGACTATTTTCTTTCTAGGTGATGATCACTTGGTTCAGACTCCTAAATGGGACGAGTATCTATCTAAGGCTATTGCCCATAAAGGTTACGGTCTTGCCTATGGCAATGACTTACTTCAACGTCAGCAGTTAGCAACAGCAGTAATGATGTCAACTAATATCATTAAAGCTGTAGGTTATATGGCTCCGCCTAAGTTAGTACATTTGTATATGGATAACTACTGGATGATTCTAGGTCAGAGACTTGGAACTTTGTGGTATTTCGATAAAGTAATTATTGAACACTTACATCCGGTAGCAGGTAAGGTCGCTTGGGATGATCAGTATCGTGAAGCTAACTCTGATGAGGTATCTAATGCAGATCGTATTGAACTTCACCGCTATATGGAAGAAGACTTTGCTGGTGAACTAGAAAAGATTACAAAGGCTTTAGGGCTATGACCCACGATGAATTGCTGGAACTAATAGGCAACTATCAAGATTATGCGCCTGTTGATTATGGTCAGGTTGATTTAGTTAATGCCCTTCGTGCAGTAGTGGAATTGCATAAAGTGCAACCCACAACTATCCCAGGCGACCCGAAGTGTGATGCTTGCTCTGGTCTAGATTGGGAGGATTATCCCTGCCCAACTATTCAGGCTATTGAGAAAGAGTTGCAGTGAAGCAAGTAATATCTTATTCACTTTATGGTAGTCAACCACGTTTTTTGGTTGGTGCTATTAAAAATGCAGAGTTAGCAAACAGATTTTTTCCTGGCTTTACTGTTCGTTACTACTATGGAAGAACAGTTCCTAAATGGGTATTGTCTACTTTGATTTTATTTGAAAACGTAGAGTTAATTAGGGTAGATGAGGTAGAAGATAGCGTTGCCAGAACGTGGCGCTTTATGGCTTGTTTAGATCCTGATGTAGATGTAGTTCTATCAAGGGATGTAGATGCAAGGTTATCCTTGCGTGAAGCAGAAGCTCACCAAGAGTTTATGGATAGTGACTTTGGTTTCCATATAATTAGAGATCACCCAACCGGACACGATTATCTAATTAGTGCAGGTATGTTTGCTATGAAGACTAATGTCTTTGGTGCAACTATGTATGCAGCTTTAGATCAGCACGAGTTTGCTGATGAGTATATGGCAGACCAGAAGTTTCTAATTGAAAAGATTTATCCAGAGGTACAAGCTAACTGCTTAATCCACGATGAGTATTACAATTACAAACCAACAGCTCCAAGTGAGAAGCGCACAATAAAGCGCAAACCTTTATCTACGCTATGCCATATAGGCGCAGCGTTAGATGAAAATGATGTTTATTTCTATCAGGGAGATAGAGACTTAGCGTTACTTGAAACGGGTCACGTAACCTATATGTATGATTGGGGTAAAGATGGACGTACTGATAACCGGTAGTCACGGGTTTGTTGGTAGATACTTTGTTAATAAATTACAAGGTCATAACTTAACGCTAATTGATTTGAAGAATGGTAATGATTGTCGTGACTTCTTCAAGCGTGAAGACAAACAGTATGATCTAGTCATTCACCTTGCAGCTATTGTTGGTGGACGTGAGTCTATTGAAGGTAGACCAATGGCTGTAGCTGATAACTTATCTATTGACTCTGAGTTCTTTCAATGGTGCTTAAAAACTAAGCCTCACAAGATTGTTTACTTCTCATCTAGTGCAGCGTACCCAACGTGGAGACAGGAAGAGATATTCAAAGACATTCCACTTAAGGAAACTGATATCAACTGGCAAGCGCAGCTTGGAATTCCTGATATGACATATGGTTGGAGCAAGCTAACAGGCGAATATCTCGCCCGATTTGTACCAAATGTCCATATTTTTAGACCATTTTCTGGCTATGGATTTGACCAAGACCTGACTTATCCGTTCCCAATGTATGTAAAGCGTGCTATTGAGAAGCAAGATCCATTTGAGGTATGGGGTCCAGGCACACAGACCAGAGACTTTATCCATATGAAAGATGTTGTTGAAGCTGTTATGACTGCAGTTGATCTTGGAATTACTGAGCCTATTAACTTAGGCACTAGTCGTGCCACTTCATTTATTGATTTAGCAAGTATGTGTATGCAAGCTGTTGGTTATGAAGGACAGATACTTACAAGACCCGACAAGCCGGTTGGATGTATGCACCGCGTATCTGATAACACTAAGCTGTTAGAATTCTACACACCTAAAATAACCCTTGAGGAAGGAATCAGAGAGGCGGTTGATTGGCTTGGCTAATACCGAATTAAATTATGTTAAAAATAAAATCAAAAAACTTGAAGAAGATTTTGCTGGTTTCGCTTCTCTACTTATTGAGTCCGGTATTGTGGAAGTGGAAGAACAAAATGGTGAGCTACGCTACAAAGTTAACAAAGTAAAATTAGATGGCAAGTCCGAAATACAACAAGACTAAAGGTGCTACCTTTGAAGTTGATATTGTGAAACTCTTTCGCAAGTTAGGTCACTTAGCTGAGAGGCTACGCCTAGCAGGTAAAGATGACGAGGGTGATATTGCTGCAGTTATAGCTGGCAAGACTTATATTTTAGAATTAAAGAATGTAAAGAAAATAGATTTACCCCAGTTCTGGAGAGAAGCTGAGGTAGAAACAAAGAACTATGCAAAAGCCAGAGGTTTAGATCAAGCACCACCGGCTTATGTAATAGTTAAAAGGCGCAACGCGCCTATTGAAAAAAGTTGGGTGGTTCAACCACTTGACCAATGGCTACAGGAGAAGCAATGTTAAACCAAAGCGAGCAGGAGATATGTAAAGAATTAATTGGCCTTACCACTACTAAAGCTCAATTAAATCTTCTTACTCAAATGATTGAGCAAAGATATCACGCCGAAGAGTATAAAGAAAAACTAATCAATAACCTACTAGATAGATTGGAGAAAAGGTAATGCCAGTTCCAGAAGGAATAATTACGACATCAACCATATGGACACAACCGGTTGAAGAACCAAAGGTTGAAGAAGTAGTTGAAGATTCAACTAAAGAAGAAGAAAAAGAACAAGATGATTTGTAAAATGTGTACAGGCGCAGGGAACGCCAACATTATTGGCGATACCGGTAGTGCAACCGTGTTGCACCAGCAATGTGAAGGAGACTGCTCGTGTCAGCACAAGGTTGGCAAAGGCCACGTTCAAGCAAAAGAGGGAAAGGCTCCTCTGATTCAAACGCAATCTCCATAAAAGATATAGTTAATAACTATGGCGGAGAAGTAAAAGAAGGCAAAGCTGCATCAGTTCGTTGTGTTATGCACGGCGACAGTCGTAGATCTGCGGTTATGAATACCTACGACAATTTATATTTCTGCCACACTTGCGGTAAGGGTGGTAATGCAGTCAATGTGGTAATGGTTATGGAGAATATGGAGTTCAAAGATGCGCTCAAGCGAGCACTCGAAATCACTGCTGGAGGCGGCAAACCGGTACGCGGACAGGATAGACGAAGCAACCTTAAAGTATCTAGAAGGTCGTGGAATATCTGAGGAAGTAGCTGCGCTTTATCAATTAGGCACAGTCACAGATCCATTAGCTGGACACGAAATGCACAAGGGTTGGCTATCCATTCCTTACATTACAGCTTTAGGTCACTGCGTAGGTTTTAAGTTTCGTAGGTTAGATGATGGCAAACCTAAGTATGGATCTCCACTTGGTCAGACAAGTCATCTCTATAATGTTTCAGATGTAATTAAACGCTCTGGTCGCATAGTTGTATGCGAAGGTGAGTTAGATGCAATTATTGTTTCAGGTGTATTAGATATTCCTGCAGTCGGTTGTCCAGGTGTTGCAGCTTGGAAGCCACACTATGCACGTTTACTTAGTGGTTACGATACTGTTTACGTAGCTGGAGATCACGATGTCAAAGAAGATGGTTCTAATCCTGGCGCTGAATTTTCTCGGCGTGTCGCAAGCGAGGTGATGAACGCGACAATCGTAAACTTACCCGAAGGTTTAGACATTTCGGACTATTACCTACAAAACGGATATGACCAGACGAGAAGATTACTTGGGGTACAGGGTGAGTCAGGACTACAATCAGACAAATTACAATCAGACTTCCCGTTCTGATAATGATTTTGAACAAAAAGTAATGGATACTTTCAGCGAAGCTGTCCAAATACTCCTGAGTAAGCATAAAGATTACGGCCCACTAAATATTGCCAACGCACCCGGTGGTGCGCTTAATGGTTTAAGAGTTCGTATCCACGATAAGACTGCACGTATCAACCACCTAATTGATAACTCCAAGTATAAGAACCCAGAGCACGAAAGCCTGAGAGATTCATTCTTAGATCTTGCTAACTACGCAATGATTGCACTGCTAGTTATTGATGGCAACTGGCCTACATCTGAGCCAGCTGATGACGAGGCAGATTGTGGCTGAGATTCACCCATCTATCTACGACATAGTTCCAAGCGTAGTTAAACAGGTAGCTCGTAAGTTCAAAGGTTTCGTTGAAGAGTCAGATCTTCGACAGGAATGTTATACATTCGCAGCAATAAAATATGTGCAACAAAAAGAATTACTTGATGAGCCAGATCTAGAAAAGCGTAAAGCTAATGAACGCCGTATCGGTTGGCAAATCAAGCGCGTAGCTGAACGATACGCTCGTAAAGAGAAAGCTGCTAAGGTCGGTTACCAGATAACTGACGAGGCTTACTACGAGACTGCAACTATCGCCCAGTTACTTCCATTTGTTATCTCCTCCATAATATCGGGCAAGCCACTCGAACAGGGTCAGCAGTTGGTAGATGACGGACAGCCGAAGAAACCGTCAGCTCCGGCAGAGTCAGGTAACTTTCTCGCTATCTTAATTGATATCAAGAGAGCCTACCTTCTGCTTGATCTTGAAGATCGTGACATATTAGAGAAGCATTACTTTGAAGACCACACGCTAGAGCAGTTAGCCCAGTACCTAGAATGTGCACCATCTACCGCTAGTCGCAGAAGCGAAAAGGCATTAAGTAGATTGCAAGATAATCTAGGTGGAGACAACCCCTTTAACTAATGGTACTTAACGAACACGAATTATTTTCGTATCTAAAAGAATTTCATTACCCAGATCTTGAGAAAGCTCAAAGCAAGTTCGCTAACTTTGATTGCTTGGATAAGACCACAAAATATTATATTGAATTGAAGTCTCGCAATACTCACTATGACGAGTTGCTTATTGAGAAAATGAAGTATGACGCAATTGTTGAAGCTGCTACTTTCTTAGGCTATGCACCGGCTTATATCAACGCCACTCCTAAAGGTATCTGGCAGTTTGATTTAACCAGTATGGAAGCTCCGGAATGGCAGGAGAAGTGGTTACCTATGAATACAGAATTCTCTTCTCGTGGCAATAAAACTAAAGTGGTTGGCTATCTTCCTATAGATAAAGGAAAGCGTTTATGATCTACCAATATAAATGCAATGCTTGTAATACAGAAATAGAAGTTGAACGTGCAATAACTGATTCAGAGAGAGCACCGGTTTGTATTGACTGCCATTCAACTATGGCTCGCATCTGGAATTCTCCAGCTATTACTTTTGTTGGCAAAGGTTTTTATACCAACGACAAATAGAAAAACCCCTACTGTTTCCAGTAAGGGTTTTCCCTGCTTGAAAGGGGGAGTTGGAAATGAATGAAACCAACTACCAGTGCTAACTATACTTCATCAGTACCAACCGTGTCTAGTATGCCAACTAAGAGCTGAGCACGCACTTCCGTTAAACCTTCTATCAATGTAGCGCAAACCTCTAAGTATTTGGATTCTAGGGTCGCTATCTGATTCTCCAAGCAACTGAGCAATTCCGTAAGCTGTTGATCTGGGGTTCTTCGCGAGGTTATCAAACCGGCTCTCAATGGTCCATAAGGTGATAAGACAGTCTTGCTCTCGCTTGGTGTATCCGTAACCAATCGCAGAGTACCGTTTGGCAAGTTCCTTGTTATGTCTTTTTTCATTCATTGTCGCTTTCGTCTTGTGAATTAGTTGGGGTATATCCTCTATCCGTATCGGATATGTGATTGGTAATAGAAGTCCAAAGGTCAGCATCAGCACCAGAAGCGAAATTCCACCTCTTGCCCTCCTGCTCATCTTTCGCTTTCTCTTCTGCCAAGAGGTCAAGATATTCCTCCTTGTGTCTCTGCGATAGTTTTGCTAACGCTCTGTCTCTGGCTCTTCGATAGTTTCTCTGTTGCACTGCCAAGTTTTCAGCAGCCGCTAGCTTCCTCTGTAGTTCGCTTCTAGTTTCCAGCGCGACCACGACCTTCCGCTATTGCCGCCAGAATTACCGGTGTGATGTCTATGCTTTCGCCGATAGGCGCAGAGTCATCATCATCAGCAAACCAGTTTGTAACCACCACTCGCTTTTCTAATGGGTTACGAGATAGCCACGCAATTACTTCGTTAGCGTTTTCAGATCCAAACTCGCTCTTGTCCTCTGTATTTAATACTTCATAGATAACCAGCCGGTTATCCTGTTTTGGTATCCAGTTCACCATTAACCTGCTCTCCTTCTCTTTTGATATTCATTTACTGCCCTGCTTTGTGCCGCCTTACACTCAGCGCAAGCCGGTTCGCCATCTCGCCGGTGCTTATTGTAACCGGCTCTCGTTCCACACTCCGCTACCGCTCTAATAACTGACGGAGATCTCTTTACTTTTGGTTGCCCTGCTCTAGCTTTTCTTTCACAGGCTAGGCACACATAAGTCTTCCAACATACGCAACTGCTCACCAGCTCTCGCCCTCGCTCTCTTCTCTTTTATGGGTGCGCTGATGCGCCCCGTAACTGCCCTCGTAATATCTGTCGCACCACATACATAGCTCCATTACCGGTGCGCCCTCTCTCCCTCTGGAAAATAATACATTTCTTTCTTCCAGCGTTTATCAGCATTGTTGGCTATGAGCTTAAATGCAAAATCATACGAACATTCTTTTTTACTCTGATCCATTCTCCTCCTCCTGATACTGTTTGACCTGACTGAGCGCGTTAGATAGACGCTTCATACTTGTAGCAATTAGCGCACTATCCCCCTCCGCTATCGCCCTCAATAATCTTTGTTGGTTCAGCTTTGCTACTGCTTCATACACTTCTTTTGTTGGCTCGCTCATTTCTTTCCTATCTCTACAAATAAAGTTTCCTCTGGGCTTAGATCTAGCAATTCAGACCAATTCCATTTGTTTGGGTTGGCATCTGTCGTCAATTCAAGTGTAACGATATAAGTTTGTTGCTCGTTAATATTCATTTGCTCCCTTTCTCTGTAATTCCAGCAACCTGGTTCATTATTTTCATAGCTTGCCCTAAGTTTTCACTTAGGGTTTCATCATCATCATAAACTGGAAGGCCAAATAAATTTCCCGACTTGCGCCAACCTTCCTCTTTTGAGTAAATAGTTCCATCAGGAAAGTTTGCACTTTCGGTTTCAGTATCCCACTCCCAACCATTTTCGGTTGAGAATTTAACTACAAAGTAATGTTCGTTCACTTGCTCACGCCCTCTCTATTCGCCACATCATAAGTAAATCTGAAATTAAGAATAGGCACTCCCTATCGGTAGCGTCCTCTCCGTCAAGGTTGCGGATACTGGAAATCAAATCCAGCACCGCGCCCTCTCCCTTGTCTTGCTCGTCAAACCATTTTGAGAAACTGTCAAAGCCTTGAAGTATCTCTTTAATTTCTGTTTTAGTTAAATACTTTTGTTTGAATTCCATAATCAGATCCAGTCAATTCTGCTGGTAACTACCTGCCAGCGACTAGCAAGACCTGAACCTGACTTCCAAAATCGTCTGCGAATTGAGCCGTTAATTTCAACCCAGTCGCCGTCTTGAAGTTTTAATGCAACGCGTTGAGTTTCAGGCGAACGCGCTTCTAGGTCAATGGTATCCACTCCGCCCTCTGGTCTAGTTATTGCGATACGAAATTGAGATACTAAATCGCCGTTAGGCAATTCTCTTTGTGTTGCAATAGTACTAACCCAACCGCGAAGCACTACATCATTTAGAGAATAATCTTCACCTGTTTTTAAGTTACTTATTTTTTCTTTTCGGCGTAATGCAAGTTCTTCCTCCATATACATTTTGTATATGTCGGTATCCTCTATGCCCTCAAACAATGCGCTTAAATAATCAAGAGCGTGTTTTACACCCTCAGCGAATTCTTTTGTATCACTCATTTATTTTCCTTTCAATATGCGCCAGCGACTTGCTCGCGCTCTCCCTCTCTAATAATACAACACACTCCCCCATAAGCCCCAACTGCCAAGCGGTTTCAGCTCGCTCGCCTCCTCTGTTGCCCGCTCTCGTCCTCTGGAGTTTTTTTAATCGTATGCGCTCGCCCCCTCTGGAAGTGTTAAGAAAATCGGTCAATTTAGATCCACAGAAAACCCCGACCACCTGCCGAAATTGGGTCAGCAGATAATCGGGGTTGGGTCTAGGGCTAGTTTGGAAAGCGTAGGTCTAGGCAGAATTGGCTTAGGTTTTCAACCGCGCCCCGACACATTTCGGGGGTCGTTAAATACTCAGCCAAAGCCAGCAGAGCGAGCAGGGCTAGGGCTATTGCCCACGCCCTCACGCGCTTTCCGCGCTTGGTTAGTGCCATCTTGCACCCCCTTTCGGTTTCCCTTAGTTTCAGATAACCGCTCTCAGAGCCGAAGCCCTGAGAGCGATTAACCAGCCCTAAGCGGTCTGAGATACCTCCTGCGGTCTTAGGTATATGCCTAGTCGCTCATAAGCCTTAACCAATTTTAGGGCTTTGGCTTTGGTCAGTTCAGCGTCTATCCATACCCAGCCGTTTTCGTCTACCAGCACGAAACGCTCTCTAGGGCTTCTCTTGCTCATAGTTCAACCTCCTGAAGTATTAACGCGATACCTACGCCAATGAGCGCGGTTATCGTTGCGAGAATAAATACGACCATAATTAACCGAAAATCGTTGCGGTAACGCGTGGGTGAAGTTCAGCTCGTAATTGTGCAAAGCCAGTTGGCGACCAACCGCTAGAAAATACTCGGCGGAGTAATCTCGCTAATGAGTAATCAGGGTCAGCCTCTATCGCCTTATCCAATAAGCGTTGCGCCAATGCACCCTCACCGCTTTCGTAAGCGTAAGCACTAGCAAGGCTCGCCAATGGGTGAGCAAATTCCTGCGGTGCGCTCTTAAATAGTGATAAGTAAAAATTCTTGCCGACTTCGCACTCATTAAATAAACCGAGCGCATAGTCGCGCACCTGAATATCTTGAACGCCCGCAATAATTTGCGCCTTTAATTCGTTAGAGATTTCACTATCAAAAGAAAATAAAAGTTTCATTTGCTCTAATGCTTCCGCGCCTTTGCGTTGAAATTCGTTAGTAAATTCGCCTTTATTTTCAATGTTTTCAGCGTTGATAATTGACTTCACTAGATCGTGGAAGTCCTTATCGGTTGCTAATTCGTTGCTAGATAGTGAAGCGGTCAGACCTTCTGAACTTTCAAAAGGTAAAACCTTTCCGTCTGCAACTTGCTCGGCGGTAATTCGTGCAGACTTGAAGTCAGGCATTTCGTTTCCGTCTACTGGACAGCACTCTTCATCTTTGCAGATAACTGAGCGGTATCTATTAGCGCGAACTTCCATAGCCTCTTTCACTAAAATTTCAGCACGGGTGCAAGCGTTAAGCATTTCGTTTAATACTCTTTCGTTCGCTTCGCGGTCATCTGAATAGGCAACGATTAAAGCGCACTCGGCTTCATCACGCTTCAAGTGTGAAGCCAAAGTATCAAAGGCTTTCGCTGGCGTGTTTGCTTCGGGTAAGTCCACTCTCATAGCCATATTCAAAGCGTCATCTTTAACAGAAATTACGACTAGCGAATTTTCTGGGTGATAACCAACAAGGAACGGAACTGCCGACACTAAGTCGGCTGGGGTCTTAACAATAGACATTTTTTAACCTTTCAAAATTGGGAAGCAGGGTGCTTCCACCCTCCAAGTTTAGCCCCCACTCTCCCCCATTTCCAGCATTTCCAGCGCGCTCTCTCTCGCTCGCTTCCCCTATCGGTTGAGCGTGTTTGGGTCAGTTTTCGGGGTCAATTTGGGGGCGTTTGGGTCGGGTTTGTTGGGTCGCTGGGTGCTGGGTGGCTGGGGGTCGGGTG
>OGWM01000023.1_pt1 | contig 22056 bp, 22 predicted proteins | sample 1576041 | NCBI WGS metagenome assembly OGWM01 (sample SAMN07581538, study PRJEB24739) | freshwater metagenome | place: Singapore | collected 2015-01
TTTTTTTTTTTCAAGCAGAAGACGGCATACGAGATCATAGCCGGTGACTGGAGTTCAGACGTGTGCTCTTCCGATCTGTTTCCCAGTCACGATAGGCGTCTCAAAGGGCCACGTCTTCAACACTCTCGGAGAATCCCTCGACGTTCCAACATCATCACTTGATATCAAGGAGCGTTGGTCAATTCACCGTAACGCACCTGCATTCGATCAGCTTGAATCAAAGACTGAAATGTTCGAAACAGGTATCAAAGTTATCGATCTACTCACACCATATGTAAAGGGTGGAAAGATTGGTCTTTTCGGTGGTGCAGGTGTGGGTAAGACTGTTCTTATCCAGGAAATGATTTATCGCGTTGCTGAAAACTTCGGTGGTGTATCTGTATTCGCCGGTGTTGGAGAACGTACTCGCGAAGGTAACGACTTGTTCCTTGAAATGACCGAAACTGGCGTTATCAACAAGACTGCGCTCGTCTTCGGTCAGATGGATGAGCCACCAGGAACTCGTCTTCGCGTTGCACTTTCAGCATCGACAATGGCGGAATACTTCCGCGATGTTCAAAAGCAGGACGTGCTTTTGTTTATCGACAACATCTTCCGCTTCACACAGGCTGGTTCTGAGGTATCTACACTTCTTGGACGTATGCCATCTGCTGTGGGTTATCAGCCAACACTTGCAGATGAAATGGGTCAGCTTCAGGAGCGCATTACCTCAACTCGTGGTCACTCAATTACATCAATGCAGGCAATTTACGTTCCTGCAGATGACATCACCGACCCAGCTCCACACACAACATTCGCGCACTTGGATGCAACTACAGTGTTGTCTCGTCCGATTTCAGAGCTTGGCATTTATCCAGCTGTGGATCCACTCGATTCAACATCACGTATCCTCGATCCACGCTATATCGGAGAGCATCACTTCAAGGTTGCCAACCGAATTAAGCAGATCTTGCAGCGCTATAAGGATCTACAAGACATCATCGCTATCTTGGGTATCGATGAATTGTCTGAAGAAGATCGCATTCTCGTAGGTCGCGCACGTCGTATCCAGCGCTTCTTGTCACAGAACACATTCGTGGCAAAGGTCTTTACTGGTATCGATGGCTCCTTCGTTCCACTCAGCGAAACAATCGCTGCATTTGAAGCGCTTGCAGATGGAAAGTATGACCATATTCCAGAACAAGCATTCTTCATGTGCGGTGGGCTCGATGATGTCGAGCGTAAAGCTGCAGAACTTGCGAAGAATTAATTAAAGGAAAAACATGGCTCTTCACGTCGCACTAGTATCGCCAACACAACAGGTATGGTCAGGCGAGGCATCATTTGTCTCAGCACGAACCACTGAAGGAGATCTTGGAGTTCTTCCAGGTCACGCACCGTTGTTTGGCGTACTAGTCGATGGAAGCGTCAGCATTAAAGGTACCGACGGCACCAATCAGCAATTCAATGTTCGTGGGGGATTCTTATCTGTCTCAAACGATCGCGTTTCAATATTGACCGAATCAGTCGAGTAATTCAGTCTCTTTCACTTATTCGCGCGTGACTTGTGCGCCAAGGCTTACTAGCTGTTCTGCAAAATTTGGATAGCCACGATCAATATGGAATGCGCCATCAACAGTAGTTTCACCTTCTGAAACCAAACCTGCTAGCACCAACCCCGCACCAGCTCTGATATCAGTTGCTTCAACGGGAGCTCCAGATAGTTGCTCAATTCCGGTGATGGATGCGTGATGGCCATCAATCGTGATTTGTGCGCCAAGGCGCATGAGTTCGTTGACAAACATAAATCGTGATTCAAAGACATTTTCAGTAACGATGGAGTGGCCTTCAGCAATTGAATTCATGCCGATAATAAAAGGCAGTAAATCTGTGGCAAAACCAGGATAGGGAAGTGTTGCTACATCAATTGCCTTTGGTCTTTGATTCATTTGCACGCGAATTCCATTGTGAACAGAGGTAATGATTGCTCCAGCTGATGTTAATTTTTCCAGCATGACTTCCATGTGGTCAGAACGAGCGCCCACAATAGAGATATCACCTTGTGTCATTGCTGCTGCAAATGCCCAGGTACCAGCGATGATGCGATCAGAAATTGTTGTGTGATCTGTTGGGTTTAACTCTTTTACTCCATAAATCGTGACAGTGGGCGAGCCAAGACCCTCAATCTTTGCTCCCATGCCAATGAGAAATTCACCGAGATCAACTAAGTCAGGCTCACGCGCAGCATTGTCGATAACAGTTGTGCCCTTTGCTAAAACTGCGGCAGTCATTAGATTTTCAGTGGCACCCACTGATGGAAAATCTAATTCAATGGTGGTTCCGGTCAAACCTTTTGGAGCTTCGGCAATGACATATCCATGTTCGACATGTGCCTTTGCGCCAAGTGATTCAAGGCCTTTAATATGAAAATCTAATCCACGAGAGCCAATCGCATCTCCTCCTGGCAGCGCAACTTCTGCTTTACCAATCCGCGCAACAAGTGGACCAAGTACATTGATTGATGCGCGCATTTTGCGCACTAATTCGTATTCAGCACGATATGCAGGATCTTTTGGAACTGTAATCGAAATCGTTGTATCTGTGCGTTCTACAGTGCAGCCAAGGCGAGTCAATAAGTCAGACATAATGTCGACATCGGCAATATCTGGAACATTGCGAATCGTGGTTTTGCCTACAGCTAAGAGTGAGGCGGCCATCAATTTAAGGACTGAATTCTTAGCGCCGGTTACCTTAACTTCTCCATGAAGGCGGCAGCCACCAAGGATTCTGAAGCGATCGTGCGATTGCTCGTTCGGTGATGCCATAACTCAAGTCTACTTATAGGCTACGGGCATGGTTAATTTAACGCGTATTTATACAAAGACAGGCGATGACGGAACTACATCTCTTGGAGATATGAGCCGAACCTCAAAGAATGACCCTCGTCTTGAAGCATATGCAACTGTTGATGAGGCTAATTCAACAATTGGCGTTGTCTTATCAACTGATGAATTATCCGAAGATGTTCGCGCACTTTTAGTGCGCATTCAAAATGATCTCTTCGATGTTGGTGCAGATTTATGCACCCCTGTCGTTGATAGCCCAGCATTCGAACCACTTCGAGTTTTGGAATCTCAAATTACTTATCTCGAAGAACAAATCGATAAGTACAACGCAGACTTGGCAGCGCTACGTTCCTTTGTACTTCCATCCGGAACTGCAGCGGCGGCACATCTGCATGTGGCTCGCACTGTCGTGCGTCGTGCTGAACGTCGTACCTGGGCTGCTATCCACGCATTTGGTACCGGTGTTAACCCGTTGACAGCAAAATATCTCAACCGTTGCTCTGACTTGCTCTTTGTTTTAGCTCGCGTTGCCAATAAAGAGATTGGCGACCAGCTTTGGGTTCCTGGAGCTAATCGCTAAGTAAATGAACGAAGGTGCGCTTTAGCCGCACTCTCTTCTTCAGGAAAAACATAGATACGCGGACCATCTTTTGTCTGCGTCAACGTCGCCTTGATTCCCACTGCAATAAGTTTTTGGCGAAGCATTTCGCCTTCAATATGGTTGGGCGGACTTGCTACTGCAACTAACATGCCATAGTCATCTTCATTACCAGCAACAGGTTTTCGCGCAATGAGGGAGCGGCCTGGAGTAGTTGCCCACTTAAGGATAAAGATAAGAAAGAGCACAACGGGAAAACCGGCAAGGCTCATGAAGAAGAGTTGATTATTAACTCCACCTAACATTAACGATCTACCTTTGTGAAAGTAACAGAAGGATAATCTGCAGGTTTTGCCTCTTGGTGACAGACCACTTCGACATTAGAAACGTATTCCTGTGATTCAAGTGGCTCGGGAGATATCAGCAGAATTGTTTTGATTTCCTTAGGTTTGCTGCTACCTGCAATCGTCTGAAGTGTGCCAATCGCAGTCTTATCGGGGGCGAAAACTCGAGAATTTACTTCCCACCAGACACACCCTGGTTCGGATGCAACTTGAACAGCTCCACATACAAATTTTGTACATGCTTCAACTTGAGAAGCGAGATTCTTCTTCGCTGAAATAACACCTACCAATTCTTTCTTCGATGGAACTTTGGCATAGACACCATCTTGGTTCGCAAATCCAGCTGGTGGCCACTTAGGTTTTGGTGAAGGAGTCAGCGTAACTTTTTTCCTTGGCTTTGGCTTAGGTTTTGGTTTCGGCTTGGCTTTAGTTGTTGCTACCGAAGTCGCCTGCGCAGTGGCTTTTGCAGTCGCCTTTGCTGTCGTCTTGGCTGTCGTCTTGGCAGTCGCTGTTGCGGTGGGCTTGACTGTTGCCTTTGCAGTTGGTTGAGGAGATTTAGTGGCAGCGAGTGCACTAGTACTTGAAAAGAGGAGCGAAATTGAAATAAGAATCGCTAGCTTTTTCATGACCGCTCCCACTTAAAGCTTCGCATCGCCCAAATGAGTCCAACGATTAACCATGCTCCGATAATGGCAAATGTTCGAGTAGTCTCCCAATTTCCAGCGACTTCACGTGCTGCAAAAGAATCAGGGAGAAAGACAGAGCGCATACCTTGCGTCATCCATTTCAAAGGAAAAATCGCAGCAACCTGTTGCATCCATGCAGGCAGGCTGGTGAAGATAAAGAAGACTCCGCTGAAGAATTGCAAGATGATGACTACAGGTGAAACTACCGCTGATGCTCCACGGCCGCTCTTTGGAACATTGGAAAATGCAATTCCTAAAATCGTTGAACAAGCGCTTCCTAAAACGACAAGAGCAAAGAGAGTGAACCATTTATTGGCGCTTGTTGGTAGATCAACACCGAAGAAGGCAACACCTGCTGCAAGGAGCAAGATGACTTGGATAAGCATGCTCACAGTCACCAGAATGGCTTTGCCGATGAAATAACTGCTAGCTGGCATAGGTGTTCCGCGCAATCTCTTGAGCGTGCCAAAGTCCCGCTCTACCGGAATCATGATTGCCAATTGCTGAAAGCCAGTATTTACCAGCCCGGATGCAACCATTCCAGCAACAAAATATTGGCTAAATGTCACACCTTCTGCAATTGAATCGGAGAATACCGATCCAAAGATTGCCAGCAGAATAAGTGGGAAGAGCATGGTGAAGACAACAGATTCGCGCTGGCGCATAAATTGTTTGATCTCTAATCCACCACGTTGGATTCCGATGGAAAGCGCTGTTGGCTTACTCATGTTCACTTCCAATCATGCGCAGGTAGATATCTTCGAGTGATGGTCGCTTGGCACTGAGCTCGGGAATTTCTCCCTGAAATCTCGCACTGAGTTCGGTAATAAATTGAGTCGGAGAATCTGTTTCTTGAGTACGAATAAGGCCACCTTCGCGCCAGCTGACTGTTGCCAACGCGCTCGCGCGACCACCTAAATTAGCAGGGGTAGAAACCTCAATGATTTTTCCATGATTAATGACAGCTACTCGATCTGCCAGCGCCTCGGCTTCGTCTAAGTAATGAGTGGTAAGCAAAATAGTTGCACCTTCATCGCGTAACTTTCGAATCAAACCCCAAAATGCGCGTCGTGCTTCGGGATCAAAACCAGTTGTAGGTTCATCAAGAAAGATGAGTTCTGGGCTACCGATAATTCCGAGCGCCACATCTAAACGACGGCGTTGGCCACCTGAAAGTGTGCGGCCTAAAGAATCTGCTTTATCCGAAAGGCCAACTAAATCTAAAACTTCACGTGGATTTTTAGGATTGGTGTAATAACCCGCAAAATGGGAAACTGATTCGAGAATAGTGAGATCTCCAGCATCATGAGTTGATTGGAGAACAATTCCAATTCGATCTCTCCATGATTGCGCAGCGCCACCTCGTGTGGCGGGATCAAAACCTAAAACGCTTACTGTGCCACCGTCGCGGTGGCGAAATCCTTCAAGAATTTCGACGGTAGTGGTTTTACCAGCGCCATTAGGTCCAAGGAGGGCGAATATTTCTCCTTGGCGAATCTCAAGGTCGACGCCAGCAACAGCGCGATTTGTGCCGTAACTCTTCTGCAAGCCAGAAACGCTGATTACGGTGCTCATATAGCCTCCATGCTACATTGTTTATAAAAGTGCGAGAAAATACTGCTATGAGCCCGCGCAAGAATTACCCTAAAAATCGTCGGCCCAAGAACAATGATGAGGATCGTCCAATAAATCCTTCCAATCAATCCTTTGAAGAGGATGAGAATGGTTTATGGATTGTCAGAAAATTAACGGGATCAGCTTCAAATAAACCATATCGCTGTCCTGGTTGCGATCAATTAATTCCCATGGCGACCCCACATACTGTCGCTTGGTTGGATGGCGATGAAGATAATCGCCGACATTGGCATAACGCATGTTGGGCAAAGCGTAATAATCGCAAGCCCCGTACTGAGCGAACTCGAAATGCGCCTAAATATTAATAAGAATTAACTGAGGCGGCCTTTCAGAAATTTCGTTACGGCAACAATTAATTTATCGCTTCCAGTAGTCCGTTTGAAACTAGTAAAGGCAATCGGAAGTTGGAATCTAGCCCGAACAATGGTGCGGGGATAGGTAAATTCCAAAATTCCTTCGGGGCCATGAATCCGGCCATATCCACTATCTTTCACGCCACCGAATGGAACTGAATCTACTGCTGCGAATGAAATCACTGAGTTGATGGCAACCATTCCAGTATGCAGTTGTGAAGCAATCTGCTTTCCACGGCGCTTTGACCATACCGAAGCACCCAATCCATAGCGAGTGGCATTCGAAAGTTCGATTGCTTCAGCCATGGTCTTTACCTTATTAATTGCAATTGTGGGTCCAAACGTTTCTTCGGTCATTGCAATGGAATCTTCAGGCACATTGCAGAAAATCACTGGTTCCACAAAAGGTGCTTTCACAGAGTTTGAACCACCCAATAAAACAGTGGCACCGCGCGAAATTGCATCATCAATATGGCTCTGAATAATCGGAATTTGCTTAGGCATCGTGGTGGGTCCGTACTTGCCCATTCCAGGAGCTCCGGGATGAATAGTTTTGGCAATCTCTAGAACTTTGGCAATAAATTTATCGGCAACGCGCTCATCAACATAGACGCGTTCTGCGCCGATACAAGTTTGACCCGCATTGGAGAATGCTGACCACACAGTTGCATCTGCTGCGCGATCAATGTCAGCATCGTGGGCAACGATTACTGGATCCTTGCCACCGCATTCAAGAACAACTGGTGTCATATGCGCAGCACAGGTAGCTGTAACAATTTTGGCGGTGCGTGTAGATCCGGTAAACGCCAACTTATCTACGCCAGACTCACAAAGGAATTTGCCAGTCTCGCCGAGGCCAGTCACACAGATAAAAACATCAGCAACCAGCGTTGCATCAATAAATGTGCGCGCCAGATATTCGCCAACTCCAGGTGTGTACTCACTAGGTTTGAAGACAACAGTGTTGCCTGCAGCAAGTGCATACGCAATTGATCCGAGCGGAGTGAATACTGGATAATTCCAAGGACCAATTACACCGACAACGCCAACAGGTGAGCGCTCTACTGTTGCTGACATATTTGCCATCAATAAGCCAGGCGAACGATAAGAAGTGCGCATCACGGATTCTGCATGACGCGCCGCCCAAGCAATATGGCCAGCTGCAAGAGCTGCTTCCAATTTTGCATCACTGGTCGGCTTTCCAGTTTCGAGCGAAACTAATTCTGCAAGTTCATCAACATTAGCCATGAGATATGTACTCCATTTAAGGAGAATCTTTTTACGGCCTTTAAATCCCATGTCTCGCCATTGCTGTGAAGCAGCTCGTGCAGTAGCCACTGCTTCACGAACACCTGCTTCATCGGTAATTAAATGTGATGCGATGACTTCGTTGTTTACCGGGTTATGTGAATCAAATGTTGGGCCTTTGGAGAGATACATAAGCCAAGACTAGACTGCAACTATGTCGGAACCAATCCGCCCAAGTACGGTTTTACCAGCCACTCGGACTCCTTTCACGGTGCTCACCGAAGATGGTCAGACATTGGTCGGTGAAGTAAGCGCTCCTCTCGGAGAGTCCACCACAGCAATTCTCTGTTGCCATCCAAATCCCACCGGTGGCGGAATGATGGATAGCCATATCTACAAAAAGGCTGCCAATCGCCTGCCTGCGATGGCCGGTATTACTGTCATTCGATTTAACACTCGTGGCACTTCAAGTGAAGCTGGCACAAGTACAGGCACTTATGACAATGGAAGAGCTGAAAAATATGATGTCGAAGCGATGATTCGCTATTGCTTTGATGTTGTGAAAGTTAAAGAGTTATGGGTCGTTGGTTGGTCATTTGGTACAAGTATTGCACTCAGTCATGCACGTGATCCTCGGGTAAAAGGCCTCATTCTTTTAAGCCCAACGCTGCTCGATATTGTCGCTGGAGATTTAGAGTTTTGGGCGGAAGATGGAAGACCCATCACAGCGCTTATTCCAGAGCATGATGATTATTTAAAACCTGCAGAAGCACAGGTGCGATTTGCGATTATTCCGCAGATAAATGTGATTGCAGTTGAAGGTGCCAAGCATTTGTGGGTTGGCGAACCGATGGTGCACCGCGTCCTTACTGAAATTACACGCGTAGTGGCTCCTGCACGATTGCCACTACCCACAGAAATCTAAGATTTTTCAGCGCGCGGGATAACGACTTCCTCTAATATCAGGATCACTGATGCCGCAACTGGGACAGCTAGTAATCCACCAACAAGTCCAAGCAATGATGTGCCGATGAGCGCAGAAATAATGGTGACTGCTCCCGGCACTGCCAAGGTTCGCTTCATAATTCTTGGCGTCAGAACGTAATTTTCAATCTGCACATAGACCACATAACCAATGAATGCAGCGACTCCAGCTGTGACTGATTGGGTGAGTGCAATGATGGTAAAGATTGTTGCACCTAGGAAGTGTCCGATAAGTGGCACTAATCCACAGACAAAGATAATGATGCCAATTGCAATGGGGGATGGAAGACCAAGGATTAAGCCAAAGAAAGTCATGAAGATTGCTGCTAAGAATGAGACCAAAATCTGACTGCCCACAAAGGCGCCGACGCGAGCGATGATTGCATCGGTGAGCGCCGCAATGCGAGGACGTCTACTTGCAGGAACTAACTTGAGTCCTAGCGCCGTTGCTTGTGGCAAAGAGGTAATGAAATAGAGCGTTAACACCAAGATAGTAAGCGCGGTAAAAGTGCCAGACAGTACAGTGCGCCCGACTCCGATCACTCCACCAAAAGCGGTGATCAAGAGCGTTCCATCAGATGTAATTGATGCTAATTTTTTATCGAGCGTATCGATGATTCCATAATGCTTATTGATATCTGCGATTGTTGAATTATTTTTTAAGCTATCCAATAATTGTGGCGCACTCTCGATAAGTTGGGTTCCTTGAGATATTAGTGGAGGAACTACGAGAGCTGCAAAGAGCACAACAAAAATGATTACTAACACCAGAATAATTGCGACCGCGCCACCCCTTGATAAGCCTCTGCGGCGAATTGCTTCAACTGCAGGGTTTAGTCCTGTGGCAAGAAATAGGGCAACGAGAATTAAGACAAATACTTGGCTGGCACTTGCGAGTGCTCGCATTAAGACAAAGGCAGTCAGCGCCCCAATAGTTGCGACAAATCCAAAATAAAAAGGATGTCCACGGTCGATTGGAGCACCAGCAGTTCCAAAATCTGAAACAACGGGTGAATTCTTTGGTTTTCTCTTGATGCGGTCGGAAATGGCCATGATTTATTGTAAAGCGTAAGAGAGAATATGCCCCGTGGCTCTTCAAATAACGGGACTTGGCGATGAAATCGCGGCGGTTACTGGGCTCTCTTGGAACATCCCGTTAGAGGAATGGCCAGAAGATCCACTGCTCGCTGAAAAACGCGGTATTTCGCGCCACATTGTGCGCTTAGTGCGCTCTAGCGAAGATCCAGATGCTGAAGTTTATGCAGTAAAGGAAACAGTGGCCGAGTTCGCAAATCGCGAATACAAAATTCTCCGCGAACTCACCCACCTAGGGGCACCCAATGTGCAATCTATTGCAGTTGTTGAGGGCAGAACTGACAACAATGGCGAAGAGTTGCCATGTGCTTTGGTAACGCGCTTTTTACCTTATTCACTTCCATATCGCGTAGTCCTGAGTGATAAATCAGTGACAGCAGAAGATGTCACCTTGATGGCAAATGCACTCGCTTTTCTATTGGTACGTCTTCATCTACTTGGATTTTGGTGGGGAGATTGTTCTCTTTCCAACACACTATTTCGTCGTGATGCTGAGGGCTTTGCTGCATATTTGGTGGATGCTGAAACTGGTGAATTTCAGAAAACTTTAAGCGATGGTCAGCGCGAACATGATCTGGAAATTGCACACTTCAATGTTGCGGCTGAGTTAGAGGATCTACAACTTTCTGGAGTGTTGTACCCAGGTCTTGATCCAGTTCGCGCCAGCTCTGCACTTATTAAGCGTTATCACCGTTTATGGGGCGCGCTCCGTGATCGACAGGTGCTAGATCCTAAAGACCGCCATGCCGTCGAAAGAGCTATGCGCCAATTACACGATTTGGGTTTTGCAGTGGAGGAAGTATCTGTTGTTGTCCAAGAAAGCGACGGTGCAGAGAAGTTAATTTTCCAACCCAAACTTGTCGCTGCGGGATATCACAAGAATCGATTACGTGAGTTGATGGGCTTAGATACCGAAGAGTTGCAAGCCAAGAGATTGCTAGCTTCTTTTGATCGCTATCGCGGTCGCGAAAAATCTCCAAAACCACCGATCGCAGATTCTGCAAAACGATGGCTTGATGAAGTATTTAGACCGACTGTCAATCTCATTCCCGCTGATCTAGAAGGAAGAATTGAACATGCTCAATTCTTCCATGAGGTTTTAGAGCACCGTTGGTATTTGAGTGAAAAAGCTGGGCATGATGTGGGGTTAGAATTTGCAGCGAAATCTTATGTAGCAGAAGTGCTTCCATATCGCCGCGATTCAGGTGTCGACGTCAATATGCGGAGCGCATCACAATAGTGAGGAAGTAAATGTCATTACCGCCTAATTTCTCACGCGCCTTTGATTTAAGTTCGCTCGGAAAACCTGCACCTGACACTGAATCACCATTACCGGGCATTGAGGTCACCGCTCAAAATTTGCAGACTGATCTCTTGCCATTATCGGAACAAAAACCAGTGGTTGTGATTTGTTGGACTCCTCGATCAGCCGATTCGGTAACAACACTTCGAATCCTTGGACAATTAGAAGCTGCGGATCAAGGGGCTTGGGCTTTAGCGAGAGTAAATGTGGAAGAACAAGCGCCAGTGGCACAAGCGCTACAAGTTCGCACTGTTCCTTATGGAGTTGTTTTCATTGGCGGTAAAGCGATTCCATTTATGGAACAACCACTCAATGAATCTCAACTGCGCGAAGTTATACAAAAGATTCTTTCATTGGCAGCACAGCAAGGAGTCGGTGAAGCCCCTGTTGAAGCAGCAGAACCCGAAGAGGAAGAGGCACTTGCCGCTCTCGATAAAGGTGATTATCAAACCGCGGAGGCCGCATATAAAAGATTATTAGCTCGAAAACCCAATGATGGTTATGCCAAGTTGGGCCTTGCACAAGTACAACTTTTGGCCCGAACACATGGATTGGATGCAGCACGTGTCATGGAAGCTGCAGTCAAAAATCCTGATGATGTAAATATTCAATTACAGTGCGCCGACGTTGAAGTCATGAGCGGATATTTAGAACCGGCTTTTGAAAGGTTGCTGAAGTTAATTGCAGTCCTTGCCGGAGATGAACAAAAAAAGGTTAAAGACCATCTCCTGGAGCTTTTTGCACTCGTCGATCCAGCCGATCCACGCGTCATTAAAGCTCGTACTCAATTAGCGAATGCTCTCTTTTAACAGATGAGCCAAGTAGCTATCGGGCATCAGCGCGAAGAGAAGTTATTACATTTACTCTTCTTTCTCTTTGGATTTGGGATTATGGCGTGGGTCCCTCGTTTTCCTGAAGTTCGTGAAAATCTCAAGTTAGAGAATGGTGCTTTTGGATCACTCATGAGCACTGGATCAATAGGAGCTTTCTTCGGCCTCTTAATTACCGGCCACATCATTCATCGAATTGGGGTTAAGCGCGTCACCATATTCTCCATTTTGGTGCTCTTTATTTCGCTGGGCAGCTTGGTCCACATCAGCTCCAGTTTTCTCTTTCTGATCTTCAGCATCACATTCGGATTTGGTATCACCGCTGTGCACGTCAGCATCAATAGCCAGGTATTTCATTTCAAAGATCGCAGCACTCGCAATATTGTTACAAGCGCAGCGGGATATTGGAGCGCAGGGGCTCTTGTCACTGCAATCTTTTCAGGCTTCTTAGTCGACCGTGTGAACTTACAAATTCACATCACAACGCTTTCGGTATTGCTTGCGATAGTCATGATTGCAATTGTTTTATCGCTTCACCCAGTATTACTGGAAGCAAATACAGACGAAGACAACCACTATTCCATCAAGCAAATTTTTACCTCATTTCACATCGACTGGCCAGTGAGTTTAGGTATGGCATGCGTTGTGTATCTTGAATTTGCTGTGGGGGATTGGGGCACTATTTTTACTAAAGATCGTCTGGGAGTTTCGGCAAGCCTCAGCACTATTCCTTACATTCTCTTTACAGCGACCATGATTTTTGGGCGGCTCCTTGTTCATAAATTGCTACCAAAGGCGCCACTGCATCTCTGGGTAAAGCGTGCTGCACTTCTTGCCGGAATCGGCTTCGGTGTGTGCATCATTGTTGCAACTCATCTGCCTGCCTCAATGAAATGGTGGTCTTACTCGCTCTTTCTTATCGGTTTTTTCATCGGTGGATTAGGTTCTTCATTTCTTGGGCCTTCATTTTTTGCTGCTGCAACGAGGCGATCAAAGCTTCCTAACGCAATTGTGGTTGGCCAATTTGGTGTCGTCAATAACGTGCTCATATTTATTGTCAAGTGGATTGTTGCGTGGACGATTCAATTTACCGGCTCAATTGCGCTTGCCATGATGATTCCAACAGTGATGATTCTTATCTCTGTATTTTTTGTACAGGTATTAAAGGAAGATTCAGCGGCTAAAGCTTAAATTCGCTCAAACCACACGGTTGCAAGTGGTGGAATGCGAACCGTGGCATAGAGGTTGGTGTCGACATCAACAGTAAAGTCATTATTAGTCACACCGCTTCCACCGTATTCGACTTTGTCGGTGTTGAGCGCCTCTCTCCAAATTCCAGATACTGGCATGCGCAGTTGATAGCGCTCGTGGGGCACAGGAGAAAAATTGGTGACTGCAACAACTGGGATTCCCTTATCTGACCAACGCGTAAATGCCAAAGTATTTCCAGCCCCATCATCGCCCACAATCCATTGGAAACCATCTGCAGAAATATCTTTCTCCCAGAGCGCCGGAAGTTTTCGGTATTGAGCATTGATATCGCTGATAACTTTGGAAACACCTTGGTGTTCGCCAAATTCAGTTAAGTACCATTGCAATCCAGCTTCTTGATTCCACTCATCGTTCTGTGCAAATTCTTGTCCCATGAAGAGCAATTTCTTTCCGGGATGCGCCCACATGTAGCCATAAAGTGCACGTAACGTTGCTAATTTCTGCCAGCGATCTCCTGGGAATTTATTGACGAGGGATCCTTTTCCATGAACCACTTCATCGTGCGAGAGAGGCAACATGAAGTTTTCTGACCAGGCATAGAGAATCGAAAAAGTTATTTCATTGTGGTGATACATCCGGTGAATAGGCTCGTGCTTGAGATATTCGAGAGTGTCATGCATCCAGCCCATATTCCACTTAAATCCAAAGCCAAGTCCGCCACCACCAGTGTCACGGGTAACGCCAGACCAAGCAGTTGATTCTTCTGCAATCATCATGATGCCGGGGAAATGCTTGTAAGCCGTTGAGGTTGCTTCCTGAAGCAATTGCACAGCTTCTAAGTTTTCGCGTCCACCAAACTTATTGGGTAGCCATTCGCCTTCTTTACGTGAATAATCGAGATAGAGCATGGAGGCAACTGCATCAACGCGAAGTCCATCAATATGAAACTCCTCCAGCCAATACAGTGCGCTAGCAACTAAGAAATTTCGCACTTCATTTCTTCCAAAGTTGAAGATCAGAGTGCCCCAATCGGGGTGTTCACCAAGACGAGGATCTGCATGTTCATAGAGCGCAGTTCCATCAAATTGAGCAAGCGCCCATTCATCCTTAGGAAAATGTGCAGGAACCCAATCAAGAATTACCCCGATACCAGCTTGGTGGAGCTTATCGACGAGGTATCTAAATTCATCTGGAGAACCAAATCGTGAAGTAGGTGCAAAGAATGAGGTGACCTGATATCCCCAAGATGGTGCATATGGATGTTCGGTGATAGGTAAAAATTCCACGTGAGTGAAATTTTGTTCTTTCACATATGCCACTAACTCCTCAGCCATCTGTGTATAGGAAAGACCTGGTCTCCAAGATCCTGCATGCACTTCATAAACTGACACGGGCGAACGCCACGGTTGGAATTTTGCGCGCTCCGTCATCCAATCTGTATCGCTCCAGGTGTAATTGCTTTCGGTGACAACTGATGCAGTGTGTGGAGGATGTTCAGTTGCACGGGCCATGGGATCTGCATGATCGACCCAGCGCCCTTGTGCATTACAAATTGCAAACTTGTAACAAGTATTGACCCCAAGATCTGGAATAAAGATCTCCCAAATTCCAGTAGAACCGATGCGAACCATCGGATGAGTGTTGCGATCCCAGTAATTGTGATCGCTGACGAGCGAAACCGCTTGCGCATTGGGAGCCCACACCGAAAAGGCGGTACCGAGAAGTGCTCCCGTTTCATCGCGCTTAATGTGTGCGCCAAGCGCTTCCCATAAGCGCTCATGCCGTCCTTCTGAAATAAGATAAAAATCGAGTTCACCAAGATTGGAATATGGATTTAAGTAAGAACCAGCACTGAGAAAACTTTCCTGCTCGACTTTTGGCTTAGCGCCGCCAAATAAGCGAGAGAAGAAGGACATAATGAATCTTAAAGCTTTACTTGAGCAATGTGAACAACTTTGCCAGCTAATCTCGTTGGATCTAAACGCACAAATGTATGGGCGGACCAGTTGTAGGTTGCGCCATCGATGAGATCTGTAACTTCGAAGTTATCCCGGTTTATTCCAAGCTCTGCAAGATTCCAATGGACAGTAGTTTCTTGAGCAAAGCTAGGGTCGAGATTGACAACCACCAAAATCAAATTGTCTCCATCGCGCTTTGAGTAAGCCAAAATTGCATCGCTATCTGTAGTATGAAAACGCAAATTGCGAAGACGCTGGAGTGCGACATTTTTGCGACGGATTGAATTGAGTTGAGTGATGAATGGGGCGAGGGTCAGTTTCTTCTTAGTGGCACCTTCCCAATCGCGCACTTTGATTTCATACTTCTCGGAGTCAATATATTCCTCGCCACCTTCTTTGAAGCGGCGGTGTTCATAGAGTTCGTAACCGGCATACATTCCCCACGAAGGAGTAAGCGTTGCTGCAAGCGCTGCACGAATGGCAAAAATTGCTGGGTTTCCAGATTGGAGATGAAACGGCAAGATATCTGGAGTATTGACCCAAAAGTTAGGTCTGAAGAAAGCGCTGGTGTGATGGGCAACTTCATTCGCATACTCAGTAAGTTCTTGTTTGCTGGTGCGCCACGTGAAGTAGGTATAGGACTGATGGAACCCAGCCTTACCCAGGGCATGCATCATTGATGGTTTAGTGAAAGCTTCAGCTAAGAAAACTACATCAGGGCTCTCTTGATGAATCGTGCGCATGACATCACTCCAGAAATGAACTGGCTTGGTGTGAGGATTATCAACGCGAAATATCGAAATCCCTTTGGCTATCCAAAATCGTAAAATTCGCAGAGACTCATTGAGAATCCCTTGATAGTCATTATCAAAGTTAATCGGATAGATATCTTGATACTTTTTAGGCGGATTCTCTGCATAGGCGATAGATCCATCTGGCCTGGTTGTAAAAAATTCAGGATGGCTTTTCACCCATGGATGGTCGGGGGAAGCTTGAAGTGCAAAATCCATAGCGATTTCGAGTCCTACTTTTTTCGCTGCTTTTACAAAGTTTTCAAAATCCGCCAGGGTGCCAAGTTCTGGGTTGATTGCATCGTGGCCGCCATCTGCATTTCCAATTGCCCAAGGAACGCCTGGGTCAGTTGGGCTAGGCGTTAATGAATTATTTTTACCTTTACGAAAGGTATTTCCAATTGGATGCACGGGCGGGAGATAGAGAATGTCAAAGCCCATACCTGCAACTTCAGGTAATCGCTTCTCTGCAGTCTTAAATGTTCCCGTTGTAATAGTTCCATCTGCTGCAACTTTGGCACCTTCGCTGCGCGGAAAGAATTCATACCAAGCGCCAACCAGTGCACGTTCATGGTCTGCACGTATTGGATAGTGGTCAGATGATGAAACTAGGCGACGCAATGGATTAGCTGAGAAATATGAACGGATCTGATCGCTTGAAGCTTGAGAAAAGCGATTGTGTGGTGAAAGCGTTTTATCGCCAAGTGCCTTGATCACAGGGGCCAATAGATTTTTGGCACTGGAATCTTCGCTCAATTTAGCTTCGAATATTTGCTTGCCAATAGTGCACATGAGTTCGGCATCAATGTCTGCAGGGATTTTGATTTCTGCATCGTGTAACCAAGTTGCAAACGGATGGTCGTAAGAATCAATTGTGAATGTGAAATCTCCACGATGTGGAATCTTGACTGAGCCTTCATAGATATCTCCGCCGTGCCATTTTTCGCGCATGACTTGACGGCCAATTTCGCGCTTATTGGAATCGTAAAGAACTACATCTGCACCCAGGGCATCATGGCCCTCACGAAAAATTGTGGCGCTGACTGGAATTTCTTCTCCAGCAATTGCTTTCACAGGAATGAAATCTCCCCCGAAGAAAACCACAGGGGAGATATCAGTTACTGGAATTCGATTGATCAACCCGAACCTTCGGTATTACCTGCATCTGCAGAGCGAACATCAAAGATGCGGTACTTATTGATTGCTTCAGTGAGAACAGATGCCTTCATCTCGCCCGCTTTAACAAGTTCAGAGAGGGTAGCCACAACAATTGATTCAGCATCAACTTTGAAGTGACGGCGTAGCGCGCCACGAGTATCAGAGAGTCCAAAACCATCTGTACCAAGTGAGTGGAAAGCATTTGGAACCCAAGTTGCGATTTGATCTTGTACAGCGCGCATAAAGTCAGAGACTGCTACGACAGGACCTTCTGTTCCCTTGAGTTTGCTGGTAACAAAAGCGATCTTCTTATCTTGCGGATTAAGCATGTTGTGGCGGTCTACTGCTAATCCATCTCGACGGAGTTCGTTCCAGGAAGTCACTGACCAGACAGATGCGGCGACGCCCCAATCTTCCGCCAAAATCTTTTGCGCTTTGAGCGCCCAATTTACGGCAACACCAGATGCAAGAATTTGCGCATTCTTCTTGCGCTGTTTCTTAGCTGGCGCATAGAGATACATTCCGCGCAGAAGTCCTTGCAAATCTAAATTGTCAGGTTCTGCTGGTTGTACATATGGCTCGTTATACACGGTGAGGTAGTAATAAATATTCTCACTATTTTCACCATACATACGGCGCAATCCATCTTTAAAGATATGACCAATTTCAAATGCAAATGCTGGATCGTAGGCAACGACGGCAGGGTTTGTTGCTGCGAGCAAATGTGAATGCCCATCTTCGTGTTGCAAACCTTCGCCATTTAGCGTTGTACGGCCTGCAGTTGCACCTAAAACAAAGCCGCGGACCAATTGGTCTGAAGCTGCCCAGAAAGCATCGCCAGTGCGCTGGAATCCAAACATTGAGTAGAAGATATAAATTGGAATCATCGGTTCATCATGAGTTGAATATGAAGAACCAACTGCTGTGAATGAAGCGACTGAACCCGCTTCATTGATACCTTCGTGCAAGATTGCACCTGCAGTGGATTCCTTATAAGAGAGCATCAACTCACGGTCAACTGCAAGATACTGCTGACCATGTGGTGAGTAAATCTTCATCGTTGGGAAGAGTGAATCCATTCCGAAGGTACGTGCTTCATCAGGGATAATTGGAACAATTCGATTTCCAAGACCCTGATCTTTTACTAAGTCTTTCAACATTCGAACAAAGGCCATAGTGGTTGCAACTTCTTGCGCTCCAGATCCACGACGCACAGATTCGTACACATCATCAGCAGGTTGTGGCAATGGGCGAGAAATTACGCGACGGCGAGGCACTGTTCCACCGAGCGCACGTCGACGCTCTTGCAAATATTGCATTTCAGGCGAATCCGCAGCTGGCTTGTAATAAGCAGGTAAGTACTTATCTAACTTGTCATCTGAAAGTGGAATATCAAGGCGATCGCGGAATTCGATGATGTCTTCAAGCGTCATCTTCTTCATCTGGTGAGTTGAGTTACGCGCTTCGAAGTGCGAACCAAGTGTCCAACCCTTAATTGTTTTCGCCAAGATGACTGTTGGTCGACCATTCTTCTCGCTCGCTGCTGCATATGCTGCGTAGAGCTTGCGATAGTCATGTCCACCACGCTTTAAGTTCCAGATTTGATCATCAGACCAATTAGCAACCATTGCAGCAGTTCGTGGATCGCGACCAAAGAAGTGTTCACGAACGAATGCACCGTTTTCAGCTTTGAAGGTCTGGTAATCACCATCAAGAGTTGTATTCATCAAATTAACGAGTGCACCCTCGCGATCTTGGGCAAGAAGTGGATCCCAACCGCGGCCCCATACAACTTTGATGACATTCCATCCGGCGCCACCAAAGATTGATTCAAGCTCTTGAATAATCTTTCCATTGCCTCGAACTGGCCCATCTAGGCGTTGCAAATTACAGTTAACAACAAAGGTTAAATTGTCGAGTTTCTCGCGAGATGCAAGACCAATCGCACCGAGAGTGTCGACTTCGTCCATTTCACCATCACCGAGGAATGCCCACACATTCTGATCACTTGTATCTTTAATGCCACGGTTATGTAGATAACGATTAAAACGTGCTTGATAAATTGCATTGATAGGACCAATACCCATCGAGACTGTTGGGAATTGCCAAAAGTCTGGCATCAAGCGGGGATGTGGGTATGACGATAGACCGCCAGCAGTGTGTGAAAGTTCTTGGCGGAATCCATCTAATTGATCTTCTGTAAAACGTCCTTCAAGGAATGCACGTGAATACATTCCGGGGCTGGCATGTCCTTGGAAGAAGATCTGATCTCCGCCACCTGGATGATCCATTCCACGGAAGAAGTGGTTAAACCCAACTTCATAAAGAGCAGCAGAAGATGCATACGTTGAAATATGTCCGCCTACTCCAACACCAGGGCGTTGCGCACGATGGACCAACATCGCAGCATTCCAACGAATGAATGCGCGGATACGCCGCTCAATATCTTCATCACCAGGAAATGCTGGTTCGTGTTCTGGAGAAATGGTGTTGATGTAATCAGTAGTTCGAAGTGAAGGAAGGCCGATGTTCTTTTCATGTGCTCGCTTGAGCAACGACAACATGAGATAGCGGGTACGAACTGGACCCGCTGCAGCTAGCGCTGCATCAAAAGAAGCCTGCCATTCTGCGGTTTCACTGGGATCGGTATCGACTAGCTGTTCAATATTCTGATCTGGATGCCCAGAGAATTCGGTCATGGCCGTATTCTCCCGCCAAAGGCGTGTGAGAGCAAAAAAATCCCGTGTGAGGCTGGTTAAAACCCTTGTAAATATCTGTCTCATCCGTTGGACTTATCCCGTGGCATTACGCATGGGTTTTGCTAAAGGAGAGATCGTCCTAGAAGTCGGATACGGACCCGACTGCGACGATGAACTGCGCACACAAATTAAAGAGATTGTTGGCACAGATTTTCTCGAAAATTCAACGAATGAAGTCGTCGATGCTGTGCTGCTCTGGTTTCGTCAAGATGATGGTGATTTAGTTGATGAGTTGATGGATGCACTTACCTATCTCACTGAGACAGGCCCAATCTGGGTCCTCACACCAAAAGTAGGTAGAGATGGACATGTTGAGCCAAGTGACATTCAAGATGCTGCTCCCATATGTGGTTTGAATCAAACTTCAACTCTTGCCGTTGCCAAGGATTGGACCGCTACTCGTCTAGTGGCACGTAAGGGTGGCAAGCGATAGATTCGCTCCATGACATTAGAAATCGGACAAGCAGCACCAGATTTTGAATTAAAAGATCAGCATGGAGCAAAGGTAAAACTCTCATCTTTCAAAGGCGAAAAGAACGTTGTAGTTCTCTTTATTCCTTTTGCTTTCACGGGAACTTGCACCGGAGAACTCTGTGCTATTCGTGATGATTTAGCTTCCTTCCAAAATGACAATGTGCAAGTGATTGCAATTTCCTGCGACTCACCCTTTACACAAAAAGTATTTGCAGAGCAAGAAGGATACAAATTCCCCGTACTTTCAGATTTCTGGCCACACGGTGCAACTGCTAAGGCTTACGGCGTTTTTAATGAAGATCTTGGTTGCGCATTACGCGGAACATTTATCCTCGATAAGCAAGGAATCGTTCGCTGGTCAGTAGTAAATGGACTTGGCGATGCTCGCAATAACGGAGATTACAAAACTGCAATTGCTGCGCTGTAATAATCCGTAAATTACGCATGATTTTCGTTCCCGCGAAGAAATAAAGTAGTATTCGCGGGCACGCCGGGTGGTTAGCTCAGTGGTAGAGCGCCTCGTTTACACCGAGGATGTCGGGGGTTCGAAACCCTCACCGCCCACAAACAATTAGATCATCAGGAGAAAAATGCCAATCAATAACCATGGCGTTATCAGTTTCAACGAAAAGACTATTTGCGGTGTTTCAGTTGATATTTATTCAATCATGATTGCGGATCAATATGATCCAAAAGCTATTCCAAGCGCTTGGCAACAATTCTGGAAAAATTTTCCTAAAGCATCCATCCCATCGGATTCAAAGGCATACGGAGTCTCATTTCCCATCGAAACTGAGCCAGGAAAACTTCACTATGTTGCTGGCGTAGAAGTCACGAAGAATTTTAATGCAATAGCTGGTTTTGAAATTTGTGCAATACCTGCTGGAAATTATCTTAATTTAGAACATGTCGGAAATATTATGGACTTGGCACCAAGTTATGGCGAAGCTTACGGAGTAGAGTTTCCAAAAACCGGTCTAGAAATGAGACCAGCACCGCACCTAGAACTCTACGATTCGAAATTGGATCCAATGTCGGACAATTACAAAATGGGGATTTTAATACCCGTAAAATAATTTCCAGCGGAAGCCTTCGCCGTATCTACCAGTTCTACTTCCTTAATCTGCCAGACCAAAATTTGGAAGGTTTATTAACCCGAAACCCTCACCGCCCACTTACATAAATACCAGAATTGTATAAACTCGGTCGCATGACATCCATCTTGGATTCAATAGGAAATACTCCACTCATCAACATTGAGGGTATTTGGATCAAGATGGAGTATCTAAATCCATCAGGTTCCATTAAAGCGCGAATTGCTAAATACATGATTGAGCGCGCTGAAAAGGAAGGAATGCTCAAACCTGGTGACACAATTGTTGAGGCATCTTCAGGAAATACTGGAAATGCAATGTCAATGGTTGCCGCAGTTAAGGGTTACAAGATGTTGGTGTTAATGCCAACTGGATTGAGTCAAGAACGTGTTGCAATTTCACGTGCATTTGGGGCAGAAGTTCAGTCTTTCCAACTCCCGATGGTCCAGCGAAAATAAATGATCCGCCAGGACGTCGTGGATCTTTCAAACCAGCTCGAGTACGTCTAATTGCTTGCGCTAATGCTTTGATTGCTTGATTTTGGCCAATTACTCGCCGGTGCAATTCCTCTTCCATTTTCAATAAGCGTGCAGTTTCAGCTTCAGTTAATTTATAAACTGGAATTCCAGTTGAGTTAGCTAAAACTTCAGCAATTAATTCTTCATCAACTTCTGCAACAACATCGAGATCACCGGCTTTCCAATTCTTC
>OGWM01000024.1_pt1 | contig 21894 bp, 22 predicted proteins | sample 1576041 | NCBI WGS metagenome assembly OGWM01 (sample SAMN07581538, study PRJEB24739) | freshwater metagenome | place: Singapore | collected 2015-01
TTCCGATCTGTTTCCCAGTCACGATAACTCATTTGGTGTTACGGATGATGCGTGCGGTTTGCTCCTTCCGCACCTGACCGGCACGGTTGGCAGCTTGCTGCTGCGACAGGATGCGCAGGATGTTGGGTGCGTTCATTCTGACGGCGGGATATACACAACAGTACCAACAAAAGGGAACCCTAGGTCTGTTCGCTGCCAAAGAGGCCTCAGCAATTCAACCGGGACTTCAACCTTGTAAAATGTCAGCTGCGATGGTCGTCCGGCCTGCGCCTCAGGATCAACGCGCTCTTTTGCCAACTCCAACACATAGGCTGTTTGATCATCGTTAATGCCCCCGCGCCATAGCCAGTAATCACGCTCCTGCGTTAGCCAGTCACTTGGACGATCGTCATTCCAGCCGGATGATACTTCGGAGATGCGCACATCAATGCGACTAGGTTCAGATTTGGCAATCGCAAAATCAGAATCTGAAACATAGTTGATAAGCGTCAACGGCAGCCCGCTTGCATTTTTGTTGCTGTATGCGCTGATAGAGCCAAGATCGCGAGATGCGGCAAGATAACTGCCAAACAACCCAGGCGCAATATACCAATTTGCACGCCAGTCATAAAGGTATCGAGCAAAAAAAGACAATGGGTCATTAACCACAAAGCCGCTAGTGATTTTGCCGCCAACGTCTGCGCCTTCCACTACTCCAATGTCTGCTGTCCAGAATGACTCTTCTAGGATAACGTTTTCCCATGTGGCAAAGGATCTCATTAGATAATAGTCTAACGTATTGGCGTTGATTGCTGGCCAGTTCGCGCCGCTGATTCTGTACCTAATCGTCTGGCCATTACGAATGACCTCCAAGATTGTGTACTCAAGCTCTGGGAATGAATGCCAGTATGTCGCCATAAACCTATTGGCCTGCTCAATTACAGTCTGCTGCTCAAATATCGAACTTCTGACCCTTGGGGCAATCTTAATCACGTCACCAGGTTGATACACAATTCCACAGCCTTCATCGTCTCCATAAAGGCCAAATCTCGTTTGTCCGCCAGCGCTCCCAGATTTGCTATACTCAATAGACCCAGGCGCAAATACATCTAGAAAAATATCGGCGCCATTAGAGCTAACTCCGTAGCCTCTTGGCCCTAGCACAAACGGATATAGAGTGAATGGATGGGCCTGGCCTGGCGGTTCAGTTCTAACAGGCATAAACTCTGGCGTTCCAACATCAGTCAATAGCGCGGGGATTGTTGAATCCAAAGCATTGGGCGCCGTGACGTAGCTATACCCATAAGTAAAAACAGCATCTCCATTGTGCCGGGCAGACATTGACACAAACATTCGTTGAAATTGCCCATCGATATATGGCACGCGATTATTGAAATTATGCCACGCTTGCAATGAAGGTTGCGAAATCGCGCGGATCTGGCCAAATGGTGCAACCTTGTGCTGGTTGTAATACTCTAAAAATTGACTAGGGTGCCACCATTCGCTTTGAGTTACTGGATCAGATTCCTGCCGCTGTCGTTGATAGTCAAACATCAAAAAACCTTCCGTGTCGTCAATATTGATCCCTCCCTCTTCCCCGCCAAAGACCTTGATCGGTGTTGGTTCATTGAATTGCCCAACCTTGCCGTCAGGCCAAGCAAAAGACGGAGACTTAAGATACAACATTCCAAACATGAACCGGCCTGGCGACTTGCGCTTTTTTGTGGCGATCGGTTCAATGCGTCGCCGCTGCGGATCTGGCGCAAACACCGGCGCCGGCCGCTGCTGCTGCACCCGCTTGCGTCGTTCCTCCTCTGTCCTACGGTCACGTTCCTTCTGTGCCTGCCCCGCTCGATTGCTGGCCTGCTGTTGTCGCAAGCGGTTGAGCAGTTTCGACCCCTTGACCAGAAGCCGGATGATCGTCGTCATCAGGCGTCGTTCTGAGCAAACGTCAGCGTATAGGTCTTGGACTGACCAGCGGCCAGCGTGATCGACGGGGATTCGACAATGATCGAATGGACGTAGGTTTCAGTTGCCAGGCGGATTACCACGGTGTCGTAGCTGAAGCCCGCGCCAGTCGCGGTAAAGGTTGCGGTCACCGATGGTACCTCGACACGGCCGGTACCAGCTTGATAAACACCAGCGCCAAGGGTGCCGGTCACAGCGGCATAACCGGTTCCGCCTGCAACCTCGACCGCAGTCCATGCGGCATGAGTAGATTCAGCGGTCAAGCTGCCGTTATTGGTGGCCAGATAGACGCGGTAGGCCTTGCCATCAAACACAAGGGCCGACTGCCGCAAGAGTTCTTTTGTGCTGATGGTCTTAGTGAGTGCCATTGGTGATAGTCAGTGCCCTAGTTTGCCTTGATCAGCCGCCAAGGGCGGCGCCAGGATGGGTAAACGTCGAAGGGTGGAGGCGCAACCTGCTGAACGCTCATCCCAGACAATGACAGCAACTGAAACTCATTCGGCGGCCAATCTGACGTGCCACCAAGTAGATGCGAACTGATGCCATTGGCGGTGATGACTGCCATTACGATGTCCGAACCCAAAACGGTTGTCCAAGTCCCATTCTTGTGTATGTGATCGAGTTGATCACTACGGTATCAGCCCAAACGCCAGTAGCTGAGTTGCTGACCAAAATGTCATAAGTTGGTTCACCAAGGAAATGAGTGTCGCCATATTGCGCCGCAAGCCTGAAAAAGTATCCATCGCCTGTGCTGCTCTTGGGCTGTGGATAACGTAATGCCGTGGCGCTTGTGCTCGTGGCATTGATCCCTTTGTATGGTGCGCTTAGGTTTGCCTGCGGCGTTAGAATTGTTGGCGGAGAGTTGACCCAGTTGCTGTAGTTATGAACAGCATACATCCACTTGCCAAGTCCTGAACTTGGGTAGTAACTTCCGGATGTCATGTTTGCAATGCTTAGCCGTTGCAGGTAATGGAATGACCCGATGCCGCTGCTGTCAATTTTTGACGCATAAACAAACCATGGCGTGGTGCCAGTTGCTTCATACGCTGTAAAGTGACTGCAGGCCCCAGACTGACCGGTCCATCCATTACCAGATGGCGAGAGCACGCTATACGAACCGGATCCATTATTGCCAGATCCAGCGCTGCGCCCGTAATAAATTCCCGGATCCCCAGTATCGCCAGTTCCAGCGTATCGGTCTGCGAATCTAATTCCGTAGTCTGTGCTTGTTTCTGCTTCTCTTGCTCGAAGCAACCATCGCACAGGATCGCTGACTCCTCTTGCCGTTGCATCCCCTGGACTATGGATTAGTTCAATCTTGGTTGGGTCATTGATCGCATTGACCCATGCAACCAGCTGATCATGCACCTTTTTGCTTGGGTCATTGCTAGACCACGTCGGGCTAGCCCAGACCTGCCCGGCCGTTGTGCTAAACGTCGTCGTTACAACTGCCATCAGCTGATGTCCTCATAACCAATGATCAGGTCAAACGATGACGCCACCGATGCCTGCGCATAGAGTGCGTCACCCTCCTCAAGATAGATGTAATCCTCTCGGCTTGTCACAATCAACGCCTCCCCAGCATCCACGCTGCTGCCTTTCACCAAATACCGATGCGTCGTGCTTCGATAATGGCTCACGCTGATCGTCGCAGCACTCGCGGTAATGTTTGCCGCTCGTACCGTCGTGATCTTCAGCGCCTTACCGCTGGCCGCTGCATTCGTCAGCACCGCTGCATTGCTGGTGCTAACCAATGCCACAGCGGTCTTGCCTGTTACCGTCGCTGGTGTTCGTAGATTCGGTGCTGTCATCCGTCACCATCGGCTTTCTAGTTTGCCCATCCCTCTGGCCACGTATCAGCGTCCCACTCGTAATTCTGCCAGCTCCAGTCGCTGAAGTAGGTTCGCTCGACGACTATCAGCTGTGGCCCTGTCGTCAGCACAACATCTGGCGCCCGCACCACGCCAGATGTCGTCGTCACCTCGAGCGACACCTGCGGCGCCACCACAACAGCACACGACGTATCAAAGAACAGCAGCCCGACGCCATAGGTCGTCACGTGCAGTTGCGTCGTGGTAACGGCTGGCACCCGATGGATGCCAACCTGAAACAGGCTCGACACATCACAGGCCGTCGTCGTGCCTAGCGTCAGCGTCTCACTGCCAACCAGCCACAGGCTGACCGCCTGTAGCGCCGTTGTGGTCTGCAGTGTTGCGGTTGCCCCTGGCAGCGTGAACGCATACGGGAAGTCCAGGACATCGCATGCCGTGCGTGTCTCGCCAACCGATGGGATGATCTCGTTGTATGGCGGGATTACATGCGTGGCATTCATCTCTCGAGGCCACACCGCTGCTGTCCCATAGGGCAGGATGCTGCCAAACAGGACCTGGAGGTTGCCCCTATCGAACTCTGCAGGCACCGCCACGCTGTTTGGCGGATACGGTGTTGGGTTGATCGTCACCGCCGGCGCTGCAGGCAGGCTCGTGACGCCTGGCACCGTCGGGAACCAGATGGCCGCCGGTGTCGTTGCTGACACCTGCAGGGCTGTCGTCGTCTGCAGCAGGACTGCCGTCATGTTGTACCCACCCCACCCCAGAACATGGCATCAATGCTGCAGGCCAGGCCGTTAGCATCAAACGCCCAGCTCAGCCCATTGACCCGATACTGCCCCGCGAGACCATCCAGGTCGATGTAGACCGGATCGAATGGCCGTGGTGGCATCAGCTCCGGCGCCACCTGCAGGCTTAGGCCGTTGCGATGGCCTAACAGCATCCGATTCTGGACACGGCCAAACGTTCGGATCTTTTCTGGCGCATTGCCAGTTGTCACCACATACCGACCCGGCACCGTTTCTGATGCCAACAAAAAGTCATCCGGCGTATACGGCATCCGAAACACCTGCTCACGTGCCGAAGGAGCGCCGCTAGTCATCAACCAGATTGATAACGTCTCAAAATCTCCTTGCGGCGTACTTGCTGGGTTGACATTTTGCCCTAATGGTCGGCCTTTCTCGTTGGGGTTGTCAGGATCATCCTTAATTGGCCGATTCAACAACTCTTGCGCACCAGGCGGCAACTGCTCGCTGTATGCGTTTGGATCGTTGACGATTCGCGTTTCTGAATCGTCATAGACCAAGTTATACAGCGCAACATTAAACGCATCCAAGACCTCGGCTACGGTATCAACATTATCAGCGTTCCACGCGGCGGCCTGCTGCCCCTCCTGCGTTGCGCCATAGTTCTTGTATGAAGTGCGCGTGTATTTTGTGATTCCTGTATAAACAGTCTGCAGCACCTCAATCGGGGGGATGCCCTTGTCTCGATTGCCTGGCTTAATAATAACAGGCTGCTTAAATCGAACTCGGCTGGTCTTGCTAATTGTCAGATCAGTCACAACGCTAACCAATGGGTCAGCATATGATCCCGGATCGTATCCAGGCGTAATAAGATAATCGTTCACGTAATACGGCAGCGATAAGCGTCCAGATGCCGCAAATGCAGACTCGACAGTCTTGCGCGTTACTTCAGTTTGATCGCCGGTTTCTGGATCATACGCAAATGTTTCGGTGACATATGTCCAAATCTCTGCGATTGGCGAAACTACTCCAGACACTCCATTGTTTCGCGCCTCTCCAAAGTATCGAGTGTTTGCGGCATGGGCGATTGATCGAGTCGCCTGGAATCTACGCCTTGTCGAACCGTCAGCGTTAAAGTCAGTCCATGTTCGTGTGTACGGAATGTGAGTTGTTGTTAGTTTTGCTTTAATCGTTTCATTATTGATTTTATATTTGTAATATGTAACCGTATCTGTTGGGCTGCCGATTGATTCCTCATAAGACCATGCCGAAGGCTTGCGAGTTGGAGGCTGTGGTGGCAACAGCGGATCTGGCGGGTCCGGCGGTGGCTCTGGCGGATCAACCTTTTGGCGACGGATCGAAAAATACTGATACTCAACTTTTACATTTTCAGCCGGCAGCTCACCGCTATTGACAGCATCAAGGGCAATGATGTCATCACGCCTCAGCACTGGGCCAGCACCGTTTTCAGCTGTTGTTGATCGGATTTCAAGCTGTTCAGATTCGTTTAAGTAGCCAATGTAGTTCTCACTTATTAGCAGGTCATTGATGACCTTGATGTAGCCGCCCGAAAGGTCAAGGCCATCGACGACAAATCGATTTTGCAGCGGAATTGCAGCTGCAGGTGCAATGTCAATCTTTGCAAGAAGATCAGCCAAGACGATACTTGCTTGTAAGTGGTCAGGGATATACCACTGATCTTTTGGCTGAACATTGACAGCCCCTGAGTATTGAACTGACTTGCTGCTTGCTGCAATAGCTTGATCGTAGAGTCTTTCAATGCGGGCCGCATTTGGCTTCTGATCCTCCAGCATGGTCAGCTTGCAGCCCAGCTGAATCGTGGTCTGCCTGGTGAATGGATCGGCAAAGCTCGACAGCACCCTTATGTTCGCGTTGCTCAAACATCATCTTTAATGATTGCCATGTGTCGGTATCTACACCCATGTCATTTTCATCTCTTTCAAAGCAATCGCATTCTTCATCGTTACCGCAAGACTTACAGTGACTACCGTATAAGTATGCGCCACGTATATAGTTTTTTTGCTCTTCTGTTAGGTATGGGTCGCCTTTTATTTCACCCTTTGACCATTTATCTGTTAACTCTTCAATACCGTCTACCACCCAAGGTTTGCTCTCTAATAGGGAGTCTGCGCTGGTGCGTGCCATATCAGACAACATCTCTGCTGGCATCTCGATTGTGTTTTGAAAGTATGCGGTCCATACCTTTGTATGGGTGTTATCAAATACGTTTATGGTGTAAGTATCCGCTGAGTAAGAAATAATGATTTCAAAACTGTATCCATCCTTTTCATATACTTCAAATAGCATACCTCTATTATATCACCCGAGGGTATGTGATAATTAGGGTATGGATAACAAATTATTACTACCTATAAGCAGTTTGAAAAATTGGGATAAAAACCCCAGGGCTATCAAAAAAGACAAGTTTGAAATATTAAAGAAAAGGATTAAGAAGTATGGTCAGTTTAAACCTGTACTGGCTACCGAAGATGGTGAGGTATTAGGAGGAAATATGAGACTTCGGGCTATGAAAGAGTTAGGGGTACAAGAGGTGTGGGTATCTATTATCTCCCCTAAAAGCGAGGCAGAAAAGATTGAAATTGCATTGGCAGATAACGAGGAGATGGGGTTCTATGAAGAGGATAAGCTGGCAGAGTTGGTATTTGATTTTAAAGATGAAATTAAACTGGATGAGTTTTCTATACACTTAGGAGCCGAAACAGACCTGTCGGAACTACTTGGTAGATACGCACCAACCGAGTTAGAAGAGGACACACCGCCTGAGGCGGAGGATGATTTTTACTCTATAAAGGGTGCTGTGTACCAACTGGGTCCACATAGACTTATGTGTGGGGATGCTACAGACCTAACCGCTGTTGAAACGCTAATGGGCGGTAAAACCGCATATATGGTATTTACAGACCCACCATACAATATCGATTACGAGGGTAAGACTAAGAAAAGACTAAAGATTCAAAACGATAAATTTGAAGGTGATGGGTTTTATCAGTTTTTAAGAAATGCATTTACCAATATGTGCGCCGTACAGATACCAGGCGGTGCTATCTATATATGTCACGCTGATATGGAGCGTATAGCATTTCAGACTGCTATGGCAGACAGCGGTTACCTACAAAAACAAAATATCATCTGGGTTAAGGACTCTATCGTATTAGGCAGACAAGACTATCATTGGAGACATGAGCCAATACTATACGGTTGGAAAGATACAGGTGGCGCTCACATTTGGCACTCTGACAGGAAACAAGATACTGTCTGGGAGGTAAAAAGACCTACCAGGTCTGAGTCACACCCTACTATGAAACCATTACAGTTATGTGCTAAGGCTATAAGAAACTCTTCTAAAGAGGGAGATATAGTATTAGACCTATTTGGAGGTTCAGGTTCTACTCTTATGGCGTGTCACCAAATAAACAGGGTATGTCATACCATGGAGTTGGATGAAAGGTACTGTGACGTGATAAGAAAGAGATTTGCTACCCTAATAGGAAAGGCGGAGTCGTGGCAAGAGGCAACCCCAAGAATAAGTTAAATCCTAAAAAACAGTTACATGTTAAAAAACATGCACCAAGAAGCGGAAGACCCACCAAATACAACGAAGAGTCTGTAAAAAAAATTATGGATGTGTTGAAATTGGGCGGTTCTGTAGAAGAGGCGACCTCGTACGCTGGAGTTACCAGGCAATCCTATTACGAATGGGCTGAGAGGTACCCAGATTTTCTTACAGAAGCAGAGCAAGCCAAACTATACCCTATAATTGTCGCCAGAAACATTGTTGTAGAGTCAATGCAAAGGAACAGAGACGTATCTACTGCTAAGTGGTATTTAGAAAAAACTGCATTCCGTAATGCTACTAACCACAGTGGTGATAATACAAATAACAGTAATACGCCCCAGGTAAATATAGTATTTCCTGATATGGTAAAACAAAGGTATATGGATGTAGAAATTGAAGGAGAAATCATAGATGTCGCAAAGCAAAAAGGAAATGAACTTGTCATTCCATCCAGCGCAACAGAAGATTTACCAGTCAAAGAGTAGATTTAAGGTTATTTGTTCTGGCAGACGGTTTGGTAAGACTTACCTATGTATCTCAGAGATATTATTCTTTGCTCTAAATAACCCTGGCACTAAAATTGTATATTTCGCACCTACCATTTCACAAGCACGCGATATCGTATGGAAAGAGTTAAAAAACAAGACTCATGACTTTTGGATAAAGGAACCTAACGAGACTCGTATGGAAGTACTGGTAAAAACCAAAGATAAAATCGACCCTGTAACAGGCGCTACTACCCTTTCAAGCGAAAACCCATCAGAAATATGGCTTAGAGGTACAGAAAACATTGAGTCTGCCAGGGGAAATGGTATCCACCTGTTAGTTGTAGACGAGGTGGTATCTATTAGAAACTGGAATTACGTATGGAACGAGGTGTTAAGACCTACACTTACCGATACCAAGGGGCGCGCTATATTTATCTCTACCCCTAAAGGGTTTAATCACTTTTACGAGATGTACAACAGAGCGCTAACTGATACGGATTACGCGTCTTTTAACTACAGCACTTATGACAACCCATATATTTCAAAGGAAGAGATAGATAAGGCAAAAAAAGAGGTAACGGAGGACCAGTTTAGGCAGGAATACTTAGCAGAGTTTGTATCTGTATCTGGTCAGGTCTACAAAGAGTGGTCTATGGAGAGGCAATTCATTGATATGGAGTACGACCCAGAGTTAGAACTGCACGTAACATTTGACTTTGGTGTAAAAGACCCAACGGCTATTATATGGATACAAAAGATGGGGTCCGAGTACCGTATAATTGACTACTATGAGCAATCAAATGCGTCTGTTGAGCACTTTGTACATATCTTAAACTCTAAACCCTACAAAAAACCTACTCTTTACACAGGAGACCCTGCGGGTAGAGCCCGAAATAATGTCACTAACACCAGCATTATTACCGAGTACGCCCGAAACGGCATACATATTAAAACAATCCCAGGCGTACGTATCGAGGACCAAATAAGAATGACCAGTAAATACATACCTGCGCTATTTGTATCTAATAAGTTAACTCGTGTAAGAGACTGTATTTTAAACTACAGGTACCCAGATAAAGAGGGGCATACTAATACCAGCAACGAAGACCCAATACATGACGAGTATTCGCACGCTATGCGAGCCCTTGAGTACTACTTTACCAATATTGACCAAGGTGTGGCTAACGCAAACAAATGGGTGTCTATACCTCAAAACCTATTTAGAGGGTGGAGTTTAGAATAAGTTGGACATTTATTAATTTATTTATTATTTATTAGTTATGGCAAAGAAAAAAGACCAAAAACCAAAATACTCCTTTGAAAATCCCGAAGTTTTTGAAAGTTTAATGTATCACTATACGTTCTCACAAGACGATATGGAGAAAAGAAAGCTCAGAAAAAACGGTTGGGATGACATTGTAAAGGCATACTTTGGCTATTTGCCCGCTAACTGGGCTTACATGTCAAAGGTAACAGACCCTGTTATTAGAACTACTCTACTTGAAAAGACCAGCAGAATGTTTGCGGGAAAACTGCGGGGAACTGTAGTACCAAGAGAAGTAGATGACGCAATTAAATCAAAAATTATAAATGCAAAACTGGACTTTGACTGGGATAACGCTAACGCATCTGGCACTATGATTGAAAAGTGTATTCTACAAGATATACAAGCCAGAATGTTTGGAGCTTCATTTGCCCTAAACTACTGGAATATAAGGGAAGTTAACGGAAAAATCGTACAAGGACCTGATATTAAGATATTAGACAACAGAGACGTATTTGTAGACTACCAGGCAAACCACATAAAAAACGCTAACTGGGTACAAACCAGAGAGTGGGTTACCTGGCAAGATTTAGAAAATAGAAAAAACCAAGACGGCACACCATTTTACAAAAACTTAGACATATTAAATGCTCGAATGAGAGCAGAAAAAGACAATATGCCAAAACCAGAGAGAAGAGATAACAGATACACATCTATGGTCAAGCAAATAAGGTCATTAGAAGATAGAGTCGGTCAAGACCTATACTACCCAATTATTGAAATTGTTACCGAGTGGACTAAAGAGACCATGACTATATTCTCCCCAAGACACGCTGTAATACTTTTTGAAGGACCTAACCCACACGAGTCAAAAGAGATTCCAATCTCAATGCTTAGGTACTACCCAGTTGGGGATGATGTATATGGCGAGTCAGAAGTTGAGTCTGTACTACCTCTTTACAGGGCGATTAATGCAGTTTTATGCGGTTACTTAGACCAACAGGCATTAGCATCCAGACCTCCAATTAAGGTAGCAAACAACTCAACTGGAGTTAGACTAGACACATTAGTTTACGGACCAAACGCTATTTGGCTTACAGGAGATAACCCTAATAACGTTATGGAGCACCAGACTTCAAACCAGGTAATAGCATTTTTCAATACTACATACCCTGCATTAAAAAGCGCATTCCAGTTAGCAATGGGAGACTCAAGCATGGGTATCTCTGTTTTAAACCCTATGGGTAAGGGTGAGAAAACTGCAACCGAAATTAGAGCATCTACAAAACAACAAATTGCTCGAGACGCGTATAACCAAATATATTTAGAAGAGTTTTTAAAGGATGTTATGAACTGGTGGATTAGGATGAACCAACAGTTTTTATTTACTGACCCTAATATGCAAAACTACATTGTAAGAGTTATTGGTAAAGAAACCTTAAACGAACTCGAGGCGTCAGAGTTAGGTCAAATGGAAATACCTGAAGAGGTTATAAACCAAACAGCAGACCTTATTGAACAAACTCCAAGAGGATTAGATGAGACTGAATTGCAGGTAATTAAAGACGTATCTGAAACCCCTAAATACCCTGTAATGGATGAAAATGGAAGAGTTAGACCTAAACTTGATAAGGCTAAAGGGGATACCATTGCACAACTATTTATGGAACCAGAAGATGTTATTGGAACCTTTGACTATATCCCAGACGTTAAATCAATGCAGATTGGTGTATCTGAAGAGGCAATCAACGGTAGAAACCAAGCACTATATATTCTTTTATCTCCAGGAGTACAACAACAATTACAAATGGAGGGTTCTTCTGTAAATGTCAAAGATTTGTTAATATCAGTATTAGAAGATAACGGCATTAAAAATGCCAGAAAGTTATTCAAAGATGGACAACCACCTCAACAAATACCTGGAGGACCTACAGGACCTACCCCAGGACAGCCACAAACACCACCTGGACTCTCAAACGTTGGCGCAAGCCAAAGCCCTATGGGAAATACACCAGAGTCAAGCTTGGGAGTACCTTCAGACCTTCTTAGTCAGTTTGCCGACTTATCCCAACCCCAGTGATTACTCTTCCTATGAGGAGTTAATGATTGCATACACTAAAGCGTATGGCATGAGTGAAGCGGTTAGAAAGATTCATCTCTTTATGCAACAGCAAAAAGACATAATTGAAACCGCTAATAAACAACAAAATGAAAAATACGAGTAACGAACCTAAGGAGTTTTATGAGCACACAACAAAGGTTGACCCTAATATGTGTGACCATAAATTTACACGTTTATCTACATCAAGAGTCTTATGTAAAAAATGCGGATTAGGTTTTTTTGATAATCCTATGGACCCTTTCCCAGTAGATGAGATAAATAAATTAATTAACAAAGAAAAAAGGCAAAAGAAAACCCTTATTGAAAAAAAGGATTAACTTTATTATTTATTAGTTATGGACACAAGATTAGCAAAATCTCTTAAAGATGAACAAAACCAATTAAAAAATACCAGGAAAGAAATAGACAAGGCTTACAGTCAGGCTCTTGGAGTTTACGATACTCAATTACAAGAGATAAAAAATCTACAACCACAATACGAACAAAGCATAACAGCAGGTTATGAAAGTCAAAAACCTATACTACAGCAAGGGTTTGATGTGGGTATGGCAAATATCGGACTACAAAAAGAACAAGTCGGTCAAGGTAGAGAAACCGCTCTTTCATCTGCAAGAAGACAGTACGAGCAAGGATTACAAAGGTCTCAACAAATGTTTGGAGGGGTTGGAGGTTCCTCAACTGGTATGGCAAGTGCTGAAATACTTGGAGCTGAAACTGCAAGGCAAATGGGTCAAGCAAGAATGCAGTCTGCTCAAAACTTTCAACAATTAGCAACTGCCGAAAGAGACTTACAATCACAACTTACAAACCAACTACAACAGTTAGAGGTTAGAAAATCTCAAGACATATTAAAAGCAAGAGATTTATTCAGACAAGAAATAAATCAAATAAATACACAAAGAGCACAGTTAGGTTTAAATAAAGCACAAGCACAACTAACTGCGTTACAAGATTACAATACAAGAAAAAGAAACTTGGAGGATTATTACACTCAACAACAAGCAACATTGGAGCAATACCAAAGACAACTAAAAGACACAAGAGATACATGGATGATGCAACAAAACTACCTAAAAGCATCAGCAGGCGGAACTCAAGTGGTACCTGACTTTAAAAAAATGAGTGACCAAGACAGAGCATCAACTATTAAACAACTGCTTTCAACAGACGCAGGAAAAACTGCTTTAACAAAATCAGGTTATGAGCCAAGAAACGTTAATGGAGAAAATGTAATCTATGACCCTTACAGCGGTTTGACAATAGGTTACAGCGGTAGAAGATTTGCTGACTACTCACCTAATTACGCTACAAAAGAACAAAGACTTGAACAAGTAGCTGGCGTACAAAGGTAATTGATAAGTTACCCATAATTTATTATTTATAAGTTATGAACCCTGAAATTGAAAACTATAAGGCAAACAAAATACAGCAAGGTCAAGACGCAATAAACATCATAAAAACAGGAGAAGTTGGCGCTAAACCTGTCGATGCTATATCAGAGGCAAAAAGCATGTTTAATAATTACATGAGTCAGGGCATTACTTTACCTAAATTTGCAGAAACAGGTGAGGAAGATTATTTACCAAGGTTTGGTAATGCAGTCACAACAGCACTTATACAAGACACATTAAACTCACCAAGAACAATTAGTCAGGGAATTTCTAAATTTAGAGAAGGTAATTACTATGAAGGAGGCGGTCAATTATTACAGGGTGTTTTAGATTTGCCATTACCTACAAAAGCCTTCAAGGGTCTTTCATTGGTACCAAAAAGCTTAAAAGGATTACAAATGCTATCAAAGTTAGATAACCCAATTGTACGAGAAATGTTACAAGGCGGTGCTTATGGGTTATCCCAGGGGTTGCAGGAGTATGGTCAAAACCCTGAACAAGGTTTTATGAATACCGTTGGAAAACAAACTGCTATTGGGGGTGCTTTCAGTGGGGTAACAGGATTTTTATCTTCACTGGTTAAACAATCTAAATCATTAAAAAAAGATTTGATTGCAGGTGAAAAAATTAACCCTGCTGAGTTTGCTAAAAGAAAAGCAATGGGTGAAACATTTAAAGATTTAGATAATTTTGAAGGATACGAAATATTAGATACCAACGCAAAAATGAAAGTAAATGGTGGTAGTTATAAACCTACAAATTTACACTCTCGGTTTGCTGGTAAAGTTGTTACAGGGTTTGAATTTTTAGATAAAAATGGAGACTTTTTAGAAAGAGATAAATACCCTAAATATTTATCTGATGCAATGACAAGAGGATTTCAACCAATAGAGGACGGAACAACTTATAAATTTGATGATAATCTTAACCCAGACTTTGGTATCCCAAAAAGACAAGAACCAAGAGATATATTTGATGAAACAAGAATCCCAAATTATGAGGTTTTAAATAAAGACATTATAAACTATATTACAGCAAGAAAAGTATTAACAGATAAAACATCAGAAAAGCTTCAAATAGATACTGCACAAAAAGTAAAAAAAGAATTTGAAAAAGAATATGTTGAAAATGGCTTGTTTTTAGATGACATATTAGACCATGATGAACTTTATAAAATTTACCCAGATGCAAGAAGTTTAAATGTTATATTTTACAACCCTGAGAAAAGTGGCGGTAGTGTGGGATTTGTAAATCCTGATTTACCTGATTTTATGTTTTTAAACACTTCTCTTATGACTGAAGGTTTAGATTACGATAGAATAAATGAAATATTTAAACAAAACACAGATGCTCCTATAAGCACCACAATTCATGAAGTACAACATTATTTAGATAGACAAGGTGGAAGAGCCCCTATACACCCTCAAGCAACACCATTTAGTGTTGATTTCTTATCTCAGTACATTTCAAAGGATAAAAAATTAAAAACTACATTAGACGAACTTACAAAAACTGCAAATGAATTTATAGAACTGAGAAAACAATTAGTAGGAGACACAAATGAATTTAAAGTAAACACAAAAAACATAGACGAAAGTGTTGATAAGTTAAAAGAAGATTTATTTAATTTTATTCTTGCAGTAAACAAAAAAGGGCTTGACAAGAAAAACCCAACGGGGGTAAGTATTAAGCCAAGTTGGCTATTTGCTGATTATCTAACTGAAGAGTCTGCATATTTAAATAAATTTTACGATTTATTTAATAATGAAAAATCAGAGTTAAGAGTAATGGGTGATTGGACTGTATTCCCTAACATAGCAAGACAAAAAATAAATCAAGGTGAAGAAATTACTGCCACAGATATTTTAGATTTTATGAGATTAAATATGTTTGATAATTACAAAGATACAAGGAGTCTTAATGAAACTTACGCAAATTCAGCATATCAAAGATATTTAAGGTCATTACCAGAAATGAATGCAAGAACTGTAGAGGCAAGAAGAACATTTTCACCTGCTCAACTAAAAGAGCAAAGTTTTAGAGATACAAGGTCTGGTAAAAAAGATGCGTCTAAATATATGTATAACCCAGTAAAGGAGTCTGAAATAATAAGATAATTATGGACACATGGAACGTAGCAAAGAACATAGCAATAGCACTTGGAAAAAATAAGATTGATGAGATATCTAATAAATATCTTGGAAAAAGAGTGTTTTACGGTACAGAAACTAAACCTCAAGAACCTGCGCCACCTGAAGTACCTTGGTATATACAAACTACAACTCCATTCACTTCAGAAGTACCTGGTATTAAAACTGCTTTAGAAGCAAAATATACCCCATTACAAGATGTGATTGATATATACACAGGAATACAAAGAGGCGGGAAACCAGAATCGGAAGTTAAACCATTAACAGCAAAAGACAGTTGGCTTACAGGCTATACCGAAAATGTTTATAGAACAGGTGTTAAGGGCATAATCGGTTTAAGAAAAGCATTTGGAACTAAAAGCCCAGATGAAATCGTGTTACTAAGTAACAAAGAGCGAGAACTTGGAAGAAAATTAAGTGATGAAGAAGTAAACAAAATTATAGATGATTACAGGGGACCTTTAAGTAAAGAGGCTAACGCTGGTTATGCATTTGATGTATTTAATCAAGCAGTAATACAACCTTTATGGGGTTCTCTTAAAATTGGAGTTTTAACACCCAGATTAAATAAAAAACTTTATGACGATTTAACTCCTGAACAAAAACAAGAACTACTTAGGGGTTCCTTTGTCGGGGGTAAACAAATTACCTTAAATGAGATACTCGATATCAAAGAAAAAGATAATCCTATTTTGTATCAAGTAATGAGATTTGGAGACTTTTTACCTAGTGTTTTTGCACCTACTGGAGCATCTAAGGTATCAAGATTACTTGGTGGCGGGGAACTTGCAGAAACAGCATTTGGAGGTATGAGACTTTCAAAAGAAGCAGAATTAAGACTTGCCAGGGAAGGTTCTGAGATTGCTAAATATGTAGATGAGTTTAAAAAAGGCGGAGGTCAGTTATCTGATGGTGCAGAAAACTTTATTAAAGATAACTTTCAAACTAAGGAAGAATTCAATCAATTTCTTAACAGCAAATTTGCTGGTAAAGAAGACGAACTAAATACACTTGATGATTACATACAAGAGCAAGTTAAAAGGTCTAAACCACAAGAACCTGGAGTTTTACAAAGAGGAAGTAAATTGCTTGAGTGGTACCAAACAAACTTCGAAGATTCTGTACAACCATTAAGAAATTTAATTAAACAAGCAGTTAAAAAAGGTCTTGAAATTACAAGAGCAAACGACGTTTTATTTCAAATAGATAATGTAAAAAGAGCAAGAGAAATTGCCAATGCCTTTATGGATGAGCAAGGACTAACTTCTGTTGTGCAAAAATTAAAAAGCTGGAAAGAATACGACCTATTTGGTGAGTATTTAAAGGCAAAAAGAAGTCTCGCTGAGTTTGCACAGCAAGGACCTGACGGTAAAACTTACGAAGAGTTGTTTGGTAGAAATTACGAAAAAGACAAACAAATAATCAGTAATTACTCATCAAGATTTGAAGGTTTATCAAACGAGTTTAGAGAATACTTTAGAAAGGTTGCGCAATATATGAGAGACGCAAGTCTTATAGATGACAAGCAACTAAAAGGTTTAAATGAAAAAATTGATTACGCTCCTTTACAGAGGGTATTTGATGAAATAGAAAACATTAGAGGTTGGGAGTCTGGAAAAGCTGGGTTAGCAAACATCTCTAAAGAGTCAGTTATTAAAAAATTCATAGGTAGCAGAAGAGGTATTGTAAACCCTATTGATAGCGCCATTGAAATGACCTACAGGGCTATTAGAGAAGCAGAGGTGAACAAAGCATCGCAAATGATTATTCAAATGGTAAAAGATGGAGTATTACCTGGAACTGTTGCTCGTGACGCAGACACCGTATTAAGAAGAATATCTTTATCACAAAAAATAAGTGAATACGTAAAAGAAATTAAATCTCTAACAAGAAAAATATCTAATAGAGCAGGGTGGGCTAGAAAACTACAAACCGAATTAAACAGACTAAACAAAAAAGGCTATGACATATTCTCTAAAAGAACAGGTGAGGCTGATGTTTATGTTGATGAATTAGCGCAAGGAAGAATAGATAAACTATTTGCATCAAAAGACAAATGGTTTGAAGTTTTACTACAAGATGTATATAGCGATGTATCTCCTTTATTAGACAAGTTTGCTAAAGAATTCTTTGATACAAAAATGACACCAAAGCAAAAAAGAGACTTTATTAGGAATATGTCTAAACAACAGTTTACAGACCTAATGAACTCAGTTGTAGATTTGCCTTACGGTCAATACAAAAGGTTCTATAACAATGTGCTTAAAAAAATGAAAAATTAACTCAAGTAGCACAGGAAATACAAAATTTAAGAGATGGAAGAGAACTAAATCAAGTAGTAAATAACTTAATAAAACTAGACCCCGAAGAGTTACAAAACATAAGAGCGGTGCTTGATAAAAAAACACCTATTTTAAACGGTCTAGTAGATGAGATATCAAGACTTACTGACAACTTAAAAGAAAATAAAGAGTACGTTAGAAACTTAAGGGATGACTTAGCAGGTCTACAAGATGTAAACACAAAATACGAAGGCACAATAAACGGTCTTAAAAACGGAATTAAAGAGACAGTAATTATGGACCGAGCAGTAACTGACGCCGTAAGAGGTCTAAATATTGAAAAACTAAATGTTTTAAATAAGATACTTAAAACTTCTATTAGAGTCGCTAAATTTGCTTTTACAGGTGGTAATGTTCCTTTCGTTGTAGCAGATACAATAAGAAATGAATGGCAAGCAGTTTTATGGGCTAAAAGAGGTTTAAGAGATTCAATCGTAAACCCAATAAACCTGTTTCAAACACTTTATGAAATGGCTGGTAAGTCTGATACTTACATGGACTTTTTAAGAAGCGGTGGTGGAGAAACAATATCAACTGCGGGTAAAGAGACTACACAAACTGTTGGAAAGATGATGGCAAGTAAAAACCTACTTTCTAAGGTTGGGTATGTAATTACAAACCCTAAGGAATGGTTTGGATTTATAGAAGATGCTTTAGCATCCCCACAAGCTATGCAAAAGTTTAACTTTTACAGAACATACAGAAAAAATCTTATTAAGGAAGGTTACAGTGTAGTAGATGCAGACTATCTCGCTACTCAAAAATCAAGAGAAGTTTTAACTAACTTTTATAGGTCAGGAAACATAGGTAAAGTATTAGACTCAGTATTTGTATATTTTAACGCTGGTATTCAAGGCGCAGTATCACTTAGAAGATTGGCTTTAGAAGACCCTAAAAAATTCGCAATTGGATTTACTACATTCTTTGCTGTACCTGAAATTGTCACGACACTTTGGAACATATCTGACCCTGAAAGAAAAAAGGCTTATGACGTTATACCTGAGGGGGATAAAGAAAGAAACTTTATTATTGTTCCAGAAAACCCTATATATGATGAAAAGACAGGATACCCATTTGTTATTTCAATTCCTAAACCATTAGGTCTTAATAACTTAATAAACCCAGTTAGAAAATTTACACTTGGAACTTATGGTTATAACAAAGAAACCGCTATGGGTATATTTAATGAGTTAGTTGGTACTGGTACAAGTTTTAAACTACCGTCACAAGATGGTGGGTATAATACAATGGCATCTCAAACCGTTCCATGGCTTACTAGAGGGCTTTTAGAGACTGCGATTAACAAAAACCTATATACAGGCAGGGAAATTGAAAACGCGGAAATGAGAGCCCTTCCTGTGTCTGAAAGAGTCAATACTGATACATCATTTACCAGCAGACAAATAGCACAAGGTTTACAAAACGCAGGTATGGAAATATCTCCTTTAATGGTTGATAACTTTATCAGGTCTCAATTCGGTGGTGTGGGTCAAATGGCACAATATTACACTGACTTAGGTTTATCTAAATTTGGTATGGCACCTGAAAAACAAGTTGGCGGTAAATCTTTAACACAATCTATTACAGAAACCGTTTACAGAGCAAGAGGTGGCGAAGATATTAGACAAATAGAACAAGCAAGAAAGAAAGAGGCAGAGCAAAAAGCAGTACTTAAGTTAAACCTAACAACTGCTTTAACTAATAACGATACCGCAAAAGCAAATGAGTTGTTACAAGGGCTTACAAAACAAGAGTTTAACAATTTAGTAGACAGCATACAAAAGGACATAGTTAGGGAGCAAATGACCAACATGCAAAAGTATTTATTTAACAGAAGTGATGCTGAGTTAAAAAATATTGAGGCAAGTAACCCTCAACTGTCAAACGATGTAAAACTCGCAAGAGAAGCAAAAGAGATTGTTAAAAATACTACTTTACCTATTATTCAAGAATTAAATTTACAATTCAAACCATCTGGGTCCATAAGTAATACAACTGCACAAAAAAATTTGTTTAAAGGTAAAGTTTCAATTAAAAGAGGTGGAACTAAAGTTAAAGGAGTTAAAGCTCCTAAAGTAGCAAAAATAAAAGTTAAAAAGCAACCTGGAATTAAAAAAACCAGATTAGCAAAAATAAAACCTATTAAACCTACAAGAAAAGTTTAGTATTTATTTAGTAGTAACAATTTGAAAGGGTTTTTATGAAACTAAACAAAAAAGGTAAACTCGTACCTGTTAAATACACATCTAAAAAGATGGAAATGAAACACGAGAAAAAAGAGTCTAAAAAGACTAAAAAAGTAGAGAAGATGAAAGGTAACAAATCCTAATGCCAAACGTTGGAGGTAAAAAATTCCCATACACAAAAAAAGGAAAAGCAATGGCTAAATCTTACGCAAAGAAAAAAGGCGAAAAGATTATGAAAGAATGGAAGGCTGGTGAACTAAACATTGGTAAATCAAGCAAAATGGTTCCTTCTGGAAAAATGGGTCAAAAACAAGCAGTAGCAATTATGTTATCTAAGATGGGAAAGTCTAAGAAAAAATAATGGCGTATAAGTCACCCGCCTGGCAACGTAAAGCTGGAAAAGACCCTAAGGGAGGATTAAACCGAAAGGGTATTGCCTCTTATAGGAAAGAAAATCCTGGTTCGACATTATCTATGGCGGTGACTACCCCACCATCAAAACTTAAAAAGGGGTCTAAGGCATATAATAGACGAAAGTCGTTCTGCGCTCGTATGGGCGGTGTTAAGGGTCCTATGAAAGATGAAAAGGGGAAACCTACACGAAAAGCATTAGCACTAAGAAAGTGGAATTGTTAATTTCTTTGGAGTTTTATAAATATCCTCTTTTATATCTAATACCAAACCTCCTAAATGTAATATTTTAATAAAGTTGTCTAAAGTCGGGTTTATTCTACCTAACTCGTATGCAGATACAGTCTTACCTGTAACTCCTATTTTTTGTCCAAGTCTTTCCTGGGATATTTTTTTTTTGAGTCTAATTTGCTTAATAAGTTTGGAAACATCGAGATAATCGGATGTAGTTACTTTTACCATCTGGAACAATTATAACAGACATTGTAATGTTAGTTTGAGGCAAGGAGGGAGATATGCCACACTTTCATTTTGAACTGCACCTTACGTTGGTGAAGTTTGGAGAGCAACCTATACACATGCAAAAGCAGGTGATGGACATCTACATGAGCATTATTGTAGAAGTTGCTTACTCAATGGCTAAGTCTTACATTGAACAAGGCTGGCGCATTGCTGAAATGGAGACCCGTAACTTCGTGTTTTTGTCGGACATCAGTCTTACTTGGAACGATTAGGAGGTTTTATGTGGCGCGACTCAACAAAGAGTTCGGTACAAAATTCTGGAACGTGATGATTTTCGTTGCAGGTTTTGTAGTCGGGGTGGCAGGTATTCAGATATTATTCTCGAAGTACACCACATTGTCTGGAGACGACATGGTGGACAGGACCATCCTTCTAATTTGATGACTATTTGCTCTCGGTGTCACGACATCCTACATTACGGGGTTGTTACTAACCGACCGCATACGTTCTCAGATTACAAACGTGGCAGGACATAACGCTCCTGCCACAAATCATTTGACACAACAATTTTCATTTATTACTTATTGAATTAGTTTATAGGGTGATGCTCCCCCATTAACACGAGCATAGAAAGGTAAACTAAAAAATGGATGATTTAAATCCGAACGGCACAAATGAGCAATATGCTCAAGGTGAGTTAGAAACCCAAACAGATTTGCCAACTGAACAAATGTCTAACACAGGTTCTGACGAGTATCAGTTAGATACAGTAAACGACAGAACCAAGGAACAATTTTCTAAATTGCTAAATAGCAATAAAGAGTTGAACCAAAGTAATAAAGAGCTGATGGAAAGACTTCAGCAACTTGAAAAGAATTCTCAACCTGAGAAGAATGCTTACTCCTCAGTGTATGAAACATTCAAGAGCGACCCTTTCTCTGCGGTTACTACTCAAGAC
>OGWM01000025.1_pt1 | contig 21773 bp, 34 predicted proteins | sample 1576041 | NCBI WGS metagenome assembly OGWM01 (sample SAMN07581538, study PRJEB24739) | freshwater metagenome | place: Singapore | collected 2015-01
CCTGTGAGTGATCGTTGAGATGATGCGAAGACTCTTTTCGGAGGATTTCCCCGAAAGTCGATGGCTTTCGGCTGCCTTGCTCCTGATTGCTGTGTTGCTTGCCTTGGCGCCATTTTTGTTTGCTGGTGCAAAAGCCATGTCGGTTGCTGCAAAAATACTGATTTTTATATTGCTGGTGGCAAGCTACGACTTGTTGTTGGGCTACACCGGCATCGTGAGTTTTGCCCACACCATGTTTTTTGGGATCGGGGCTTATGGCGTCGCGATTGCAAGCATTCGGTTTGGAGAAAGCTGGAGCGCGCTGGCAGTCGGGCTTGCGCTTGCGCTTGCGCTTTCGAGCCTGCTTTCGCTTTCGATCGGTTTATTCAGCTTGCGTGTTCGTGCGATCTTCTTTGCCATGATCACACTTGCGGTCGCATCTGCTTTTCAGACACTTGCCTCGCAGCTTAGCGATATCACGGGCGGCGAAGACGGGTTGACCTTTAAAAACCCTCAATGGCTCAGCCCCTCCTTCGAACCCTTTGAGACCGCGGTGTTGGGTCTTTTGATCGACGGCAAAGTGGATGTTTCGCCCAATACGTTGTACTTCTTCCTCAACAACTATCTAGATGGTATGTCTAGGTTAGGTGCTTGGGGGTATAACATGGCGCACACTGTTGCAGGTAACCGAGACTTTGACTTCAAGACAGATACCCTGCTACTTGATGCCTATCTTAAAGGCCCGTCTAATTACGATGCTCGCCAGTTCAGTGAAGTTGAAAAAGAAATAAAGGACATGGAGCGTCGCTACCGTGCATTTACTTCAAGCGGTGATTCTGAACGAATGAGTCAGTACTTCCAAGACTATCCGTACGACAAAGCAGTTGTTGACTACTACAACAAGTTCAATGGGCAACTGAATAAGTTGCGAGAGATGGCAAACAAGACTAGGCAAAACACTACGCTAACAATCAAAGAGCGGCAGGATCAAGTTCGGCTAATAATTGACCAACAGAACAAATTGAAGTCAGGCTTTGTTCAATCCGTTGCCGCGTACGGTATCGAGCCTTAAGCCACCCGCCAACATCTCACGCCAAGGTAGCCGTCCTCTACCACCGTGTAACACTTGACACGCACACCAACGTGTTTTGAAGTTTCATCTATAACGTAGTGTGCGTTAGCTATGTGGACAGTAGGCATAAAAAAGCTCTCCCCTACCTCCATGTAATCGTAGGGGAAGAGCCACTCTGGTTCATCAATCATCTGATGTTTCCTGATTCACAATGTCCGATACATCGAGTTTGAACTCGTAGCACCGGATGTTAGCTACACCATTCTTCCAGCCTGTGCCTAGCCGCATCTTGTATGGGGCCGTCTTTTCCCCACCACCTTTACGCAAGACATTTTTGTTCAAGAGTACGTTCTCAAAGTGAGCTGAGTTGACCTGTAGTTTTTCTAAGTGTTTCTTCAGCGCGGCTGAGGATATGAACACACTACCTGAGTTGATTTCGATGCGTATCAGCAGACTATCGCTTCTTGGCTCCATCGCAATCTTGCCGGAGTCTTGGTCAATCATCAGGGTTGAAGTCATGTTTGTGATGATGAACTCATTAATTAGATCTTCATAAGAGATCGTAGTCTTTGTAGTTTCATTGTGCATCGCATGCAATTTCTCAAGTATGAAACGGTATAGCTCCTCTATATCGTAATCAATTATTTTATTTTTAACAGCAAGTTCACCGGCGGCAAAAACTGCCGCTAAACCTCCAGTCCAATAACTATATGCTGTCTCATCAATGAAGTCTTTGAGAAAACGTGTCTTCCAATCACTGACCATCTGCTTGACTCTATCGACGCCAACATCGTAGATACTCCTAATGAACATAGGCCCAGCGTGGCCAAAGTGATTCTTGAACGGCTCAAAAAGTAGTTGACCCCTAGATTCTGCAAGACCTCCAGGTGGCTTATACATATCAAACTCAAGCAAGCGGCGCAGCTCCCCTTCAGGGTTTGCCTTGCCGTTGGCAAAGAGCTTTTGTTTATTTGACTGGTTGGTTGTCATCAAGACCAACTGACTTGAACCTTCGCCAACCTTACGCTCGACGTTATAAGAACTCATCAATCTAATCTTAGGTTGCTCGTTCATAGGCAACCGAAATACGGCTTTTGAAACTATCTCTGGCTTAAAGTTTGATGTTTCGTCTATACCCAGCAGAATATTTTTAAGAGTTGTAGCACGACTGAATAGGCCATTAATTGTCCCTCCCTCTTCGGTTGTTATTTTAAGTTTTACAGGATCACCAAACACACTAAGACCAGCCTGCAATGCACCGGTCTTACCTGCTCCCTTCTCGCCTGACAAGCTAATGACCAAACCACCAATGTTTGTCATCGGCACAAGCACCGATCCAAAACCCGTCAGTAAACTAAATCTGTGGAACTGAAACCCCTCCTGCATAAGTTGTTCTGCTGCGCCGCGCCACCCACTAAAGCTACCCTCTTGCCTTATATGTGGCGCGACATTGTGGATGGCAGGGGATGTTGGACAGTCAAAGTTACCTTTCTCTGTGATCTCGGTAGTTCCTGCGACAAAGGTATCGTAGGCTGATGAAGTCCAGCCCATCTGCACCCTCATGTCCTCTGCCTTCCTGCGGTGGATATAGTACGAAGCCCATTTCATAAAGTAATCCTTTAGTATGTCTGGATTCTTGCCCGTCAAAACAATTCCGTTACTGAACAAAAACTCCTTATATTTGTCGGGTGCTCCCAGCAATTTCAACGGAAAGATGTAGTCATGCACGCCATCTTTTGGTGTCCAATGTCTTAGATGTAAAGATTCCCCATCATACGGACTGGTCAACCGCTTAATAGGAATTAAGTCATACGGGTAGATTTGGTAAGGCGGCTGCGCCACCTCTTCTTTGTTAGCACCCTTGGCAGGTGCAGGTTGATAGTAAATGCCGCCGTTGATGGGCCGCATAAACGGGAACAAAGAGTCTGGTAACTTTAAAAACTCTTTCGGGAAAGCTTTGGAGTCTTCTTCTGTGTCGGCTGTCTCTGCGGGAGCATCAGTACTTGGCTCTGCCACTTTAAGTTTGGCAAAGATACCGATGGGACTACCCCCTTTGATTCTACCTTTGTATGAGCATCCTTCACAGCCGCCGGGGTTTGCGTCTTCAAATTTGTCGCATCCGTGCGCCCATCTTGCTGCGTTGAGACTTTGTTGGGCTTTGCGTTCTGTTTCTTCAAATGTGTAGTCTGGGTAATCTTCAGATAAGAGATGTATGGCTGTATCGCCATCAGTACACCTAACGGCGACAGATAATCCAGCGTACCACAACGACTCCGAACAACTAGCTGCGTTTTCGAGCATCCATTTGATTTGGTTGCATCCCTTTCCTTCAAGAGATTTCTCTGCAAGCTCTCTAAATTCAGATTCATAATTGGGGTATCCAAGAAAGTCTTTGGTTTCATCATCAAGACCTTTTTTGACTTGACTAAGATTAAATTCAGTGACAGGTTTAGCGACCTCACCGAGACAAGATGCGATCTCCTCTAGTGAGTATGTGTATATATCTGTACTGACTTCTGCCGTAGCGGGATTAGGTTCATCACAGTGTTTTCCAAAATTAAGTGTCCCCGGAACTCTAAGTATTCGCGCTCGATCTGCGGGTACAACAGGATCAATAATTAATTTATGTTGTATACATAATTCTTTAATTCTGTCTGCATACGGTTGCCACTCGTCAGTTGTGATCTCTTCTTTAAGAATCCAATAAACGTGGTATCCGTTTCCAGAATCCACGACAGTCGGCTCAGGCAGTCCTACTGTTTCAACCCATTTAAGGATAGCTTCTTGCGCCTCTTCTCTCGTAGGGTAACTATTGTTTGGTTTACCTACATCAATATCAAGAAAGAAACTCTTGATGTATAGTGAGTTTTCGCCCTTGCGTGAGTGAGGGGTTTGAAATGAAGATAGTGCGAACCAGATGTTAGTACGCTGTTTCTTTTTTGTCCTTTCTATTAGTTTATAAAAATCTTCCAAAGATGCGTCTTCAACAAATCTTTGCTGCATCTTTGGCGGCTCATTCATAAAGCATAAACAATAGTTGCCTTGGCTAGGCAGTATTGCCTCAAGTAGTTTTTCGTACATATCAGTAGAGACAATAAGGGCAGGGACCAGCCCTGCCCATCAACAATCCCAATTTATTTGGGGCCAGAGTCTATTAGGCTCTCGTAGTATTTAACCGCGTCTTTGTAGCCTTTTAGCGGGAGTACTCCTTTTGCAGTATCTTCGTCAATGATGCGTATCAATGCCTCAACATATGGCACTCGGCTTGGGTCTATCCTGCCCCCACGAAACCAAAGGTGTACAGCCATTCTGCTAACGTCTAACAGTTTGGCTACGTGGATTGCGGGTATCTTTGCCTTGATACATTTTTTAGCTAGGACAAATTGAAGACCGTCCGTGACGGTCTTATCTTCCAAGTTTTTTATTAACTCAGCCGAGTACGTTCTAGGCACTTTTCTTAGCCCACTTCTTTACAAGGTCAGAGGGGGTGCCGTCACTCGTAGCCTGAACCTGAGCACGTTTATCGCTTTCACGCTTAGTCGGCTCTTCGTCCTCTTCACTCTTGTCGCTCTGATACACAGTCATCTTGATCGCGTTGACAGCCGCAGGAGCTTGAGCTTGTTTACGAATCGAGTCAAGATCGTCTGTATTGACCGCACCCGCAGGAGAAAAAAGTACACGCGGAACCTTAGCCTTCGTATCAAATTGCATTTTGGTAACGACCGCGCCAGCGCTGACATTGTGGGACGCAAGCATCTGTATATACGGGCGGAAAGGCCAGCGACCATTTTCTTCTTCTCCAAAAGAAGATGTTGCGGGAAGGACAAGCTGATACACAGGGCCGTCTAGCTGTTGAGGCAACACGACCGCAGTACGCCAAGACATACGGCATGCGGTACCGGCGCCACCTTGTCCAGAACCTTTTATTGCGTTAGGGCAACCGCCGCAGTTCGGTGCGACAGGGTTCTTAACTTCAGGGTCAGGCGTCTTGGAATCAGACGACCAGCAAACAGGCGAAGACTTTTGGCCTTCTTTGTATGCACCTTCGTAATATGTACGTGAAGGGTTATGGGACATCTTAACAAAGATCACATTCATGCTACGGTCTTCGATTGAAGCTTGCTCTTTACCGTTAACAATCATGCGAAAGGTTCCACCCGCGAGTGAAATTCTATAGTTCTGCATGCCGCCTGCAACGGCTTTGGTATCGTCATCAAGACCTTTGGTAACAAGCGAAGCTTGTTGAAGTACTACTGCAAGTTCGTTACTCATTTGACTAAACTCCTACTGGGTTAACAACTCTGGATTAAAAGATAAACCATCCTTGGCAGACGGTTTGTACACCGTTACAGTGTATTCTCTAGCTACGTTCACGCCGGGAGGAAGGCCATCCTTCTCGCGCCCCGTCATGAATTCCTCAAAGTTTGTTTCATGTACACGCTTTTGTAGCAGTTGCGGCGCACGTTGTTCAATAACAAACTCATAAAAATTGCTCCAATCAATCACATGAAACCGTGATTTGACTTTACGACTAATCGTGCCGCTTGGGGTACGAATACTATCTGCACCTTGCTCGGCGCACAACTTCAACATCTCTTGCTCAAGAATAGTTTGCTCTGCCTTAAGCGATTCATCTTCGGATTTAAACTTAGCCGCAAGCTTTTCACGCTCGCCACGTATGTTCATAAATGCACTGACAATATCATTCAGGTTCATTTCCATACTCCATTTCTGACGAATATAACTCAACTAACTTTTCATGCAGGTCAATTTTATTTTCCAGCATGCGATACATTTTTCTCTCTACTTCTGATCCCTCAAGATGTATAACAGTCATCTTGTGCTGTTGACCGACCCTGTCAATCCGCGCCACACATTGTATATAAGTTTCAACTGACATCACAGGCGACCAAAACACAACTGTGTCTGCCGCTGTTAAGGTGATACCGTGTGATGCCGCTTGAGGTTGTATGACAAGAACTCGTGGGTGATCTGTCGTTTGGAATCTTGTAAAGATAGCAGCACGTTCAGTCGCGCTGACTTCTCCGTTAATAATCTCTGCTGTGTAACCTCCTTTAATAAGATGTTTATGAACTAGATCAATCGTATGGGTGTACGGCACAAAGACAATGACCTTGCGCTCAGTCTCAACCATAACTTCTTCAAGCACTCGTAGTCTATGAGATACGTCAAACTCTAGGACTTCGCCGGTATCTGTATAGACTGCGCCACCTGATATCTGTAGCAGTTTGGTTAGTAACGCCGCCGCGTTGACTGCACTTACCTTCTCGCCAGATGCTTTGATTAGCAGTTCATTCTTCAGTGATAGATAATATTTCTGCTGTTGCCCAGTCATCGGGGCGCTACGGTACTGATACATGACTTCAGGCAGATCAAGGCAGTCAGCCTTTGAGAATCGTATCGCAGGTTGCAATGTACGGAACACAAACTCTCTTGAGCCGGGGCGGGGCGACCACTTGAATTTACTGACTGGGAACATGACGCGATCACGCCATGCGCTAAAAAATTTTGGTACGTTATTGGGGCAGACTAGTTTGGCTAAACCATATGCGTCAATGGGTGACTGAGATGCAGGAGTGCCAGTCAACATCCACAGACCTGTGTAGGGTAGTACTAACTTGTTTAATGTTTTCCAACGTAGTGTGGTCGATGTTTTGTATGCGTTGGCTTCATCGACAACAATCAGATCAAACGCGGCATCGTAAATATCCTTAGCTACAATATTTACACCGTCGTAATTGATGATGACAAATTCGTAGTTGCCCTTGATAACTTTTGACCGCTTGCTCGCCGATCCATATGCAACTGCTGTTCTACGGTGCATAGCAGTCTTAAACAGATCTGACTGCCAAGCTGAATACATGATGGATAGCGGGCAAATGATAAGCACACGCTTAATGACCCCTTGGTTCATCAAGTGATCGCAAGCCCAAATGACTGATGAGGTTTTACCTGTACCTGCTTCGTTGAAGCAGAACGCCCGTGGGTTTTCAACTAAAAACTCTGCTGTCTTTCGTTGGTGTTCAAAAGGCTTGAACATTCCGGGCCATGTGTAATCTTGCATAACTTATCCATAACTAAATTAACTTGTCACGCACGCATCGAGGGAAATCCCTCGATGATGCGGTTAGACCTGACACGCCAGGAGGCACCAACCATGCTTTTAAACGCCGTCTAACTGATGCGGTTTACTGGGGTATCCACTCACACCTAACGATTATGATGCCCAATCTTCTAAGAGCATCCCCCAACTGGATAACTTAATTATAAGGGCTGTTTTGTATATGTCAAGTCTTTTTTCGTTCTTTTTTACTGATTTCGGAGACTAGCTGACGTTTGGAGTTACGTCGAAAGGAACGATTTGTACTTGGAGATTGAATTGTGTATCCATCTGCATTAGTACCTCCCTTTGATAGAGCGCGTCGATGAGCGATATCTTTGCCTTCTCTCCTGTCTGCTGTACCGTCATGGTCAGCATCTTTTCCGCGCTTGTCAACAGCTCTTCTAGCTCGTTGTCTTTCCATTCGATCAGCATGCTCACCTCTAGAAACTTGTTGCTGATACTCTTTCTTATATGGCCTTGGTTTGTTAACGTAAGGCATGTCAACTCCTATTGAACTCACAGGTTCTTACGGGGCAGTACCCGCATAGGTTGTTAGGGCTGGCTAACCATTCATTGGTTTCGTGAGCAATTTTCCATCGCTCAAGGTGTGGCACAAAGTGCGACCACAAGTCGTTAGTTTGATCTCTTGTGTACGATTCGTCAATAATTATATTGTGTGCAACAAACATCAATGCCGCTTTAATATTTGAAACGCCGGGGAAGTGAGCGAACACCATCAAGCCCATCAGCTTTAACTGCATAAGGTCAGGGTAGTTAGCACTGCCAGTCTTGTAGTCTACGATGTATGCGGTACTTCCATCTATGATTATCATGTCTGCAATACCACGCACCCATCTTCTTTTATCTTCATAATTACAAGCCGTGCGGTCAGGCAGTAGACCCATCTTGTATTCGGGCAGTTTTTCGCCGTCTAAATCAAGTAGTCCATCTACATAACCCTGATACCGTTTATAGTTAGCCGGTAGCTCAGTTCCATGCTTTACATAATTTTCTAACGCAGCATGTACGGCGTTGCCGTACCTTAGTGCTTCTGTGTAAGGTTGCGTGAAGTTCTTGGCAATTTGTGTTTCATAATGCCTACGTGGGCAACCTATGAAATCTTTTAATCTAGAGTATGACCAATTGATAACTGATTCCATGACTGAGTCCTTTTTATCCGCACGCTCCGTAGGATAACCCATATTTAGCTTCACATGTTATAGGTAACCCAGGTGCCCAGTCAGGCTTAGTATTCATGCATTCAATAACATATTGCAGGGCTTCATCGACTTCTTCTTCTGGCACGGCGATCACCACAGCGTCATGCACTGTCAACGCAGGTCGGTATCTTTTACTGATTAGGATCATCTGCTCACCGATAATGCACCGAGCCAATGCCTGAACAATATTCTCAACAATTGTGCCGCCCCATAGACTGACTGGACCTTTACGCGACTTGTAAACAATCTTGGACTTAGACTCAGACGTATCGCGTTTGATTTCTGGATATCTCAAGTACAAGCCGTTAGGTAACAGTATTCCGTCTGGGCAAGCAGTCACGCACTCGTGAACGCCTATGTAATAGTCCTTCTTGTTCTTAGGCCACGCGACCAAGTCATCCAAAAAGTCATCACACTCTTTCCATAGTCCTGTGATCTTGTAGTTCTCGTCTCGGTACAAGTTAACAATACGTTTTGCCTCACCCTCATCAATAACTGCCCCAGGTGGTTGAGTCTTTAGAGTGTGTTGTAGTTTGAGCGCACCCGTGCCATATCCTAGTCCAAGTATGCAGGTCTTGCCTACAAAACGTTCTACAGGATTATCTTTTGATATAGGCTTATTATATACCTTGGTGGCAAACTCAGAATAAACATCGCGCCCTTCGGCAAAGGCTTGCACTACATCTTTCTGTCCAGACAGCCATGCAAGGACGCGAGCCTCGATCTGCGATGAGTCTGAATTGATGACGATGTGGTCAGGCGGCGGCATGATCGCATTCTTTAAAGTCTTTTTCTTCTTGTCACGACTAGGTAAGTTTTGAAAGTTGACCTTGTCTTGACCCGCCCATCTGCCTGTGTGTGCACCGTAATATTTTAACGGTATTGGCAAGCGGCCTTGATTGCGTTTCCCCACATCAATGAATCGCTCAATACGGGATTCTTCAATCGTAGATTTTGTTCCACGGCGTACAGCGCATAGTTGCTGAATGAATGGATCTTCATGTTCAGTAAGCGCAATAAACCCTTCGTCATTTTTAGCTAGTGCATACGTAGGCTTGCCCGTGGTTGGGCTTTCTTTCATCGGAGGGTCTATGCCAAAAGATTTTAAAAGTTCGGCGAACTGCTTATTTGATGCCAGTTTTTTTCTTACCTCTTCCTCGGTCTGGCAATTTAGCTTTTCTTTGAGCGCACCAAGAAGCTCGTGTTTTTCGTTCTTTACGTCGTCTAATCTTTCTAACAAAAGATCTTCATTCACATAGAACGTAGGATGAATGAACATCCGCAATGTAAGATGAATTAACTCAAGCTCTGAGTCAGGAAACTTGGGAGCCATCTTCTCAAATAGTTTGTACGTTAACTCGACATCGTTGAGACAGTATTGTCCGTAGCGGTCCAGCTCTTCAGAACTAAAGTCAACACGGTGCTTGCCCTTAGCCTGAAGAACTTCGTCGCCTTTTTGTCCAATCTCATAACGCTCGGCCAAGGCTTTCAAACTCCCGCCCGCATCAACCCCATGCAAGGCACGGGCCATTGATAGTGTGTCAAGATATTTTTTAGGTGATATCTTCAACGACCACGCGAGCACCGATCCATCAAACATAGTGTTATGGCACAAGAGCATTGAGTCGCGCCAAGGTAGGGAAAGTAAATGCTTATTCAGCATTTCACGCGGCCCTGAAATCCAGTACGCCGGATTGTCATTGACCTTGATCCCTATGCCAATAACTTCAAACTCAGGATGACGAACGTATTCCTCCGTCGTGAGTCGGATCAAAGAAACTTCCTGACTGTAAAAAGTTTCTAGATCTAATGTAATTATGTTCACAGAGTTGCTGCCATATTAAATGGATCGTGGAATTTAAATTTGGGTTTTTTCTCAGGCTTAGGTTTTAGATCCACGGCACTGTAAACGTAGACCGCCCCTGATTTCTTTGAGATTGCTGACTGCCGCCTAACCATTTTACGTGTGATTTTGCCTTCATCGAGCAATGGGGTGATTGAATTTTTAATTGATCGGGGGGTCATCTTCAGCTTGTCTGCTAGTTCTTTGAGCGTGACTGGCGTGACCCGACCTTGCATGTACTTGAGACATGCTTCGCCTCGGTTAATACGAGCTTGTTTTTGTAACTGTGCTGCACTCATTGCCATAATATATACGTCCTTGACTTGTCAAATAGTTATGGTATAAACCGCGTGTCTCTACAAATGTTGGAGCGGTCATGCCTAAGAAAATAGTTGCTGACGAAGATTTCATCGAAGCTTGGAATGAGCTAGGTTCTGCATCTCTTGTATCCAAACAACTCGGCCTGACTGAACGCAATGTCCTGCACCGTCGCAGCTTAATAGAATCCAGACTAAACATAAGCCTGCACGCCCATAACGACCAAAGGTTTAACCGAAACATCCTGCATGCAGAAAACAAGATCCGTTCTATTGCAGATGTTAAAGGGGCCGTTGTTGTGTTTTCTGATGCACATTTCATGCCCAACGAAACGTCCACTGCTTTCAATGCTCTGATTAAAGTTATAAAAAAGGTAAGACCACAGATCGTTATTGCAAATGGTGACATATTAGATGGTGGCCAGATAAGCAAATACGGGCCGGAAGGCTGGCAAGCCAAGCCCACCTTGAAACAAGAACTTGAAAGTGTCCAGTGGCACATGGATCAGATTCATAAAGCTTGCAAGGGGCTTGGCACTATACTTCATAGAACAATTGGTAACCACGATATAAGATTTGATAAACGATTGGCGGGGGTAGTTCCTGAATACCGTGACGTATCTGGTACGAAATTATCAGACCACATTCCGGAGTGGACCGTTAGTTGGTCAGTCATGGTTAATAGCAACACAATGATAAAACATCGGATGCAACATTCTGGAATTCATAGCGGTTATAACAACGTCCTTAAATCCGGTATAAGTTCTGTAACGGGTCATACGCATCTGTTAGAAGTAAGGCCGTGGGGCGACTATAGAGGGCGTAGATACGGCGTATCAACAGGGATGCTTGCCGATCCAAAGAGTCAGGCATTTGACTATACCGAGGACAACCCTCTGCCTTGGTGTAGTGGTTTTGCAATCTTAAGCTACGATAATACTGGCAGATTGCTTCCACCCGAGCTGTGCGAAGTAATCGAAGGGACGGCCTTTTTTCGTGGTGCTGAAATCTGAAAGGGTGAATCATGGACGAGATTTTTGTAAGCGTTGATTTGACTGAATTTGAATATGATGAGCTGCTTGAGTGGCTTGGTGAGCAGGAAATTGCTTCCGGTTTGAGCGATTTATACAACAAATTGCTAGCTGCTGTTGAAGCACGCGATGCAGAAGCTGAAGAGGTAGAAGACGAAGAGTAAGGCAATTGCATTACTTCAAAGTCAGGCCCCCCGATTAACCCTCGGGGGGTTTTTCTTTTCCAAGTACCTTGACAAAAACCTGTCGGATAAACACTACGACCGCACCGATTGCCATCACTGGCAATACAAACAGCAATAGCAATGCAACTGCTAAACAACTGTCAAGAAATCCACCAATCCGTTCAAACATGACCGTCCTTATCTGACCGGTTATTCTTTATAAACGGTCAGATGTAACTTCTTTTCTCTTGCATCAACAACCTCTTTGATATGACCCAAAGCGTAGTCATAGCCTTCTGAAAACATATCATTCCTGTCACGCTCCATGCCCCACAAAGCATCAATAGCGTCTAACACTACTTGGCGTTCTTCTTGTCTAATCAACTCAGCAAAGTGCTCGATGTCACCGTGCAAAGTTAAACCATTTTTTTCAATTATTTCAAATGCGTTCATCCGTTCTTCTCCTTCAGCTTCGCCTCAATCGCACGGGCAAAATCGTGGGCGCAATTCATGTTAAACGTCCCATCGTCAACACATTCGCAGGTAAGACTTACCATCTCTTCATCCGTCAGACCAACCCACTCTGTCGGTGCGCGGTATAAGGCCATGCCAACAGGCAATACGGTAGCTCGGTCAAGTGGTTCAATGACGCAATGTCCACCATGAAATCCTGTTACATATGCCACGGGCTTTTGCTTTTCTTTCGGAGGTTCCCAAGACTCGCACTCACAAACGTATCGTCCTGCACTGTGTGATGCGTCACGCATGAAGCCATGCGGTGCGTCGGGGTGCTCGTTACACCTTATGCTTGATCGTTCGTCTGTGTTTTCCACAGGTCATTCTCCTTAATCCGTTGTTCATAAACCTTGACTTCTCTTTTGCCTACCAACCGCGCAATCTCACGGTCGATATACCATCTTGCCTTTCTTAAGTCTTCAATTTCTTTGCCTTTCAAAGAGGCTCGCCAAATATATTTCGTAGCATTGCCTAAGTTGAAGTTCATGTGCTCGGTAATCTGTATGCACTCCACGCCGCTAGGATGTGAAGTGTAATGTTTAGGATGATTTACTGATTCGTTTGTGTTCTCTTTTTGATCTCTTGTCATCCTGTACGGGGGTAATGTCATAGCCCTCTCCATCCTTTGATATCTTTTGTCCAATGCCTTTCCCACAAGTGCATAGTGCTCAATCGCGCACCGTAGTCCGTAAGTTCTGTTGTTGTGTATTTTTTTGCTTCGTGTTCTCTACCAGGACCAACCCAAAAATGTCGGCTTGCATAATGTGGTAGGTACGGCACGCCATGAAGGTAGAACACAGGTTGCGGCACTGTGACTGCAATTTTGTTGAGGTTCATAATGCTCATTTCACTACCTCGTGAAGTCTTAATTGAATGCGAGCGATATCAAGATCAACCAGTCGTTGCCGTTCGGCTAACACTTTAGGATCTTTCCACGGATAGGGCTGGCCTAGCTTGTCCCACTCGCGTTTGAAAGTTTCAAGCACGTTGGTGCTTTCAGACGTTGTTTTTATCTGCATTATTTTTACCTCTTAACCAAAGAATTGCGCAACGGACATGAAACAAAGCTTCATCTGCGTGATGGTTTGCTTTATCAAAGTTTCTTATATTTACATTCTCGTACACATTCTTAAGTTCAGTGTGCGCGTCAAACAAATGTTTGCTAATGTCATCCATAATTATTCCTAAAAGGGTGCAAGTGGTACATCTTTAAGGTCATCCTCACGATAACGTTTGATGTCCTTACGTTTGACTATGACGTAGTCAGGGAACGGCCACCCGTCCGAGCGGGGAATCCTGATTAGGATTTCACCCACCCGTGATTCCTTAACGAAGTAGCCGATCTGACCAGTCTTTTTAAGAACGACCTTGTCGAGCATTTTCAAGAGCCATCATCAAGCGTGCTTTGACTGCTTTCAACACGTAGACTTTGCTCAACGCTTCATTCAACTCGTCGGTCACCAACTCAATTTCTTTCTCAAGGAAAGACTTGATCGGGGGGCGAGCTATGGCTTTAGAGACAGGCTTTGGATCAAAAGCTTCTGTTTGATCTACAGCCGCAGGGATGCCAGTTACAGAAAACTCATACCCATTCTTGACCACAGCACCGTTTGCCATCAAACGGTCAAGAACTTTGTACAGTGTACCCTGACGTATACCTAACTGCTTAGATATGGCCGCACCTTTGAGTGAACCCTTATTTAATAACTTAATAACTTTATCGTCATACATAGGCTTACGCATTTGAAAATCCTTTTAAATAACTAACTAAATGAACTACATTATCTTCATTGATAAGTAGACTGACTCCACCACATTTTTCAATGCGGTCGAGGTTATCGAGCTGGAGTGCCGTGGGCTTTCCCTTACCGGCCTTGCACTCTATCCCAATAAATCTTCCGTTAAGACAGACAATGAAGTCTGGTACACCGGAGCGACCATACCCGCTTGTGACGGGCATGGTGTAGTACGCTCCGATGTATTCTAGAGCTTCCTTGACTTTCTTTTTTACTTTTGACTCAGGTGTTGTCGCCAAAAGAATTCCTCCAAAAAAGGCAACGTAGGTTCTGTCGGTGCAAGCACATATCTACCGTGACCTCTGTCATAAACTCTATACTCTACCAAACTTAGCTTATTATATTGGTCTCCTTTCAGATTAGTCAAGTCCTTTGTTGGCAAAACTACGATAAAAAGTTCCTTCGTCACGAACCAACCGATCTCGTAGAAATTACTATCCGGTGGATGGTCGTACGCATGGCTAAACGTAGAGATTCCAGAGGGATAATTTTCAGGTGCTTTCTGCCCTGCCTTAATCATAGTGATTAAGGCTTTGATGTTATCGGGCAGACTATCCTCACTGAATATTCTTACCATTCTGTCGCCAACATAAACTTCGTACTTGTTATTGATAAACGCCACAGGCACACGGTGATGACTCTCCAATGTCGCATGACGTATTGGTGCTAGCTTAGTACGAAAGTCAGTTGGATCTCTCACTTGATGGCCCCCTTGCAACTGCAACGAAATAATCTCTGTAGTTGTCGAAAGTGTCGTATCGACTGACTACATCGCTTTCTGCATAGAAGTCATCTGAATGAATAAGAAATCTATTGACTGGACTATCATTTACCCCATAAGGTCTGTTCTCCAGTATCCGCTTCTCGTTGGCAAGCTCCCACATCTTAAGTGCAGACAACGCCTCGACAGGTAAGTCATCTAGCTCTTTCACGATGCGCCAGTCGCCGATAGGCACGTACACATCCTCGATCTTGCCGTTGATGGTATGTTTGTCCTTTCTCATCTCAGCAAAAATTGTTGGAGTTGAGTTTGAACCGTACAGTAGATAGACGTTCTCGAAACACGTTAACCGCTCTTTATACGCGGCAATCCTTTCGTCCATCTTGTAAAGATCTTGCCGATACTTGACCATCTTGTCGTGAATTGCTTGCGGCAAAATGTTCCCATCCATGTGATGCAGTACAAGATCTTTGATCTCGTTATCTCTCAGGAGCATGCTCGGTGTACGGTCAGCTCTCATGGCACTATGTGTCGCAGACATTACACGCTCGTAGACCCTACTTAGATTACCTTTCAATTCACGAATGGATGGCCTGATCGTCGGTATCTCTTTCCTCAACAACTTAATCATGGTTTTGAGTGACGTAGATGCCCGTATGTTTCTACTGTTATGAGTAGCACGCTCCTTCTGAATTTTGTCGTGCTTCAAGGCGTAGACCGTGCGATTTTCCGAGTTGGGTTTCGCTCCAGCCACGCCAAACAACAAACCGTTTGAGTAGATTAGCGAGACCTTTCCAGAGTCAACTTCTGAATAGACATACACGCCATAGATGGCATGCAATTCTTTGACCAAGTCTTGAAGTCCTACTGTGGTTTTGACTACGGCAATTGCTTCTTGGTTCATTGCAAACTTAAATATATCATCCATGATTACGCTCCTGTGTGTTTAACGATTTTGAATCCCCAGTTGCCGGTCGGTATACGCTCTCCGGCTTGTAGGTATCGGGTTTTAAAAGGTTTTTCCTTCAGATATATATCTTCCAGAATTTTTTTCTTAGCTCTGTCAAACCATTTAGTTTTGTGCTCTTCTAAAAGATTGTTTAAGTAACTTGTTGAATTGTTTCTAAACGAATGAAGACTAAGTGCTCTCCAGATATAACTAACAAACCATTCATACAAATCTCTCTCGTATGAATGTCTTATGTCATGATGATCTTGCCGCAGAGTTTCTACATTCGTGGCCATGATGAAAGCTCGTGCGGCCTTGAACTCATCTTCGTGTTTATCTCGTATGGCTTTGGTCAACTTCTTGTCGAGATAGGTTACCTCAATGTGATGATTACTCGACGGATGCAGTTCCAAAGTTTTGATGTTCACACGCAGGCCATCGAACACAATATACTGAACACTTCGGTCAGGCATTCTTGTCTGAAGATCTCTTTTGATGAGTACCATTCCACCTTCTCGTGAAAGCCTAACTAACCAAAACGCATCGAACAAGCGATTCAAAACATCCTGCTTGCAGTTGTAAGACGCCCAGTTGCATGTGTTAGTGAACTCGAAGGTATCGTCTGGATGTACGTATCCCATAACAGTTTTCTGATACTTGATCGTAATCACCCCGCCGTTACCCTCGTAGTAGTACCGCCTATCACTGTACCTACGCAGACCCAGCGGGAACTCCTTCCCGTGAGTCCCGTTAAACGCCTTGTTAGCGACGATTACACTCTGAGGATTTTTAGAGTAGTAACCAATCCGCTTCAAAGTTTCAAAAGATGGCTTAATAAAATCCTCGTAGCTCTTACGCGGATATATGTCGTAGAACATCATGTTATTTCTCCATAAATACTTTTTTGCCAACAGGCACTTCAAGGTCTTTGTTATGCGTAATCATCCACAACAGCGGCGACTGATGCTTCCAATCGATACGTGGCTCGACATGGCCGTCAGTGAAGAGAATCACGCAGTCCACGTTCGCGTTCTTGCTAACTAGGTATTCACTTACGCATGAAACTCTCGTTCCACCCCCACCGACCGGCTTGAGCATATGTTCCAGTCCGGCGTAGTTGCCTGAGAATACTTGTTCGCCATGAACGTGAGCATCCCACCAGACCACGCGAACTTTATCGGGATTGACGCTCTCGCAAATAGAGACCAGTTCTGTAGCGAACTCGGTCAGCTCTGCCGTGCCGATTGACCCGCTCGTGTCGATGGCAACCACCACCTCCCCGATAGTCTCGCTGATAGCCGATGGAATATAGATGTCATTGGCAATCATCCTGCGGTTGTACCTACGCCAAGAATATTCTTGCTTTCCATTACACGCGGCATTGACAAACTCAAGTAGTGCTTCCTTCCAGTTGATCTTAGGATTCAACAGCTCGTCGATGTTACGTGGCTTGTCCCCGCCCAAGATGCCAGCCAAGATACCGCCTTGACGCAGAGCACCGTCGATCTTCTCGGAGACTTCCTTCTCGTCATAGTCTGCGCCTGCCTCGATGTCATGCTCGTCGAAGTTCCTAGCATTCCTGACTGCTTCCTCGATGTCAGTTGGGCTAGGATCTTTTTGGCCTTTGAGTTGCTTATCACCTTGGCGTGAATCGCTATCTTGCCCACCGCCTTGGTTACCATCTTGGTCGCCTTCTTTCTCTTGCTTGTCTTTCTCTTTCTTCAGATAGTCAAAGACCTGCACCACGTTCCAATCACGGAACATAGGATTCCAAAGCCAGCCTTCACCGATGAGGATGTCTGGAGTGTTCCAACGTACGATGATGTCATTGACGACAAAGTCTGCGGCCATGTTTGCAAGCGCCCGATCCTCTCTGAACAGACGCTTGTAGTGTGTGATATGGCGCAGAAACTTGTGGCCTACCTCGTGCATGACAGTTGCCCGTAACAGTGGCTCATCGCATCTGGCAAGATAGTCTTCACCATAGACCACGTTGATACCGTCGGTGTACGCAGTGGGTACGCCTTTCTTTACTTCACTCTTACCCATGACGATGATGCCTGAGAACAGCATCGTCTTCTCGTGCTTCATAAGAAACACATGGGCACGCTTTAGCCTCTCGGCCTGACTTTCTTTCATTGTTTTCTCCTGATAAAGAGGGGGCAACGCCCCCGTGAATTACTAACCAAGTAAGTGATGGTTCTCGATGGCCCACTTGTTGACCGTCTCGTTGTAACGACCAAGCCTTGCCTTATTAGATCTCATAAGCAAGATGAACCACAGTGTCTGTATCTCGACCTGCTTGATGCGATTGACGAACAACTGAAACTTGTTGAGCTTGTCCTGCGTGTCGATATGATCTAAGCCTTGGAACAACATCAACAGAATCGCCGCTGTCTCATCTTCGTGCGGCATATCAATACCCTCCGGATTCTTGATGATGTCATCAAACTTCTTAACCTTCTTCTCCATCTGGATGAACGCACTCATATCTCGTGCGCCTCTCTCGCCGATAGTGCCAGCCAGCAATGCAAGGGTCATCTCCTCCGACAACTTCGCATTGACGATGGGATTGCACTTCTCCAATGAGCGAGGCGATACGAAGGACAACATCGTAGAGCTTGGCCTGAAGATATACGGATTGTCATGCTGGTCGGCATCGAGATAAGACTTCATCATTCTCGGATACATCGCAACAGTTGCACGGATGATCGGATTGATGTTCCTCTCTGCGGCCCAGATCAACCAATCTTTCATGCTCGGCTTCTGCATACGTACGATAGTCAAGCGATTCGCGGTATGCGCAGGTAGCACATCACCTACACCATCACTGCTATTGTTTGACGTAGCGAGGATATACGAACCTTTCGGAAGTGGCTCGTCACCTACTGTTTTCTCCAAATACATTCTAGTAAAGATCGGTTGCAACAGCTTGGGTACTTTCAACGCCTCGTCAACCAAGATCACCTTGGGTCGTGGGTTGTTCATGTTGAACAAGCATGAGATGTAATAGTCCATGCTCTTGGACGCATGGTTTGGAATGGTTGCGGCCAAGTCCATCATCTCTTTGTTGGGACCGTCGATGTAGATGTAGTCGTACTTGTCATCTTCAAAAGAGTCACCGACGTTGCGCCACTTGTCACCGAACATCTCAGCCAGACCACGGAGGATGCTGGTCTTACCGCACCCAGGCTCGGACAAGACAAGGACAGTGTTCGTTGTGCCGATAGCGGCAATGGCTTCAGTCGTTTGACCGATGGTCAGTGTGGGATAAGTTGTAATAGAAGACATGTTGTATTTACCTTTTAATGGTTGAGTGAAACGTTAATTAAGACTTAATACCGAACTTCGACAGGATGTCATCCATGCCATCTTTGACTGTCGCTTTGACAGCCTCGGAGTCACGAATATCTTCGGCGGTGTAGTCGGCAAGCACCTGTCGAGCTTGCTTGCGTATCGCCTCGATCTTTGGATCTTGGATGATGTTGAATGTAGCCAAGGTATCAATCAATTCTTTCGCGCCTTCAATCGTAGACTGATAGACCTTCGGCTTGCGCTTGCCCTCCTCTGGTTGTGAACATGCGTGTGCAATCCTCTCGATGTAGTCAAGCAACTGCTCGCATGCGCTAGACATGACATCCTGTATCTGATCGTTCGCTTGCTGTGAGTAGTACTGATTCAGATCTTCCACAATCTCTTGAGCGATTGAACATCTGAAGTCTGCAAGCGGCACAGGGGCAATATGCAATCTCATGCTGAAGCGACTACGCACTTCTTCCACTGATGGGTACAGAGTCTGGTCGAACATAGTCCCCTGACTGAATGCCATCTGCGCAACGATAGATGGGTAGTGGTTACAAAAGTCATCAACAAGTGCATCGTGTTCAGCCTCGTGGTCGTTGTACTCGGCCTTGATCTTCTCAAGTCGAGCCATAGGCAAGAGTCTCTGTGAGCCAGCCCAGTCGAAGGTTGGTTTCTTCAGCCAGTTGTACACACTCTGCCGATGGATGGTCAGCTTCTCGTGGCGTTTGTCACCAGCCAAAAGGTTTTGGATGAAGCGGCCAGCCTTGGGGTCGGCATTCTTTGCGCTAGTCACCTCGTCGGAGACTTTGCGGTCTTGGCGTGTCGCTGACCAGACTTTCACCTCGACGTTAATCAGTACTGAGGATGAAGCAAGTGAAATAAGGTAATCGGGTTTCTTGAGTATCATGGTATTTCTCCTAAAATGTAATAACATTAAAACCAAATAAAAGAACTAATACAGTGGCGACGAAAACCATCGCCCATGCAACTACGACATCAACGTCCATTCTTCCTATCCTCTCTGGAATAGACATGTTTCACAATGGTTGTGAACGCATTGATCGCTTGAAACTGAGTGAGTCCTTCGGCGTAGAAAGCAGCCGCAAGCACGTTGGCAAGCACAGTCTGGCCTATTTCTTTGTCAACATCATTCTTGTCGAATATTTGACCCAACAATTTAGCTACTTTGTTGCACTCCGCGTCGAACTCATCATCTGACATTTCATGTTTGGGTGAATTGCTATTCATATCATTTCCTCTTCTAAGTAAATACCTACGTTGCCTTTGAACTTGTTCTGCATCGGTTCCTTCTTGCACAACATACATGAGCAAGGGCGACCATGCGTCGAACTCCACTTGCCAAGCCGTGCGGCATCGTCTGTAGAAAAATTCCACAGCTTCAGCTTGTGCTTGGTTTCTTCCTTGGCACGCTTGTCCTCGTGCCGTGTCCTTGCACGGGAGGGATTCTTCATCCACTCAAATATCACAGGGTTTCTTTTCTTCATTTCAGCTCCTCTGGTATGTCCACTTCATCACCTAACTTACCTGTCACGTAGCACCGCATGGCTGCGATTAGGGGCGTAGGGCCGTAACCCCATTTACCACCAGCCCCCTTCGCCGTAATACTCGGGCTTGCCTCCCATTGGCGACCGTCAGAGCATGGCGAATTCCGTTTTATACCTATCTCCTCCCGCTCGATGATCGGGCCACCTTGCGCCCAGTCGGTTGACCATTCGGGATACATGCCGCCGTAGTTGACGCGCTTAGTCCCGTCAATGTCTGTGTCTACGCTAGGGTTGTAAGCCCCTTCACACTTCGCCACCGCCCAATCAAGGGCAGCTCCTGTTAGTTCACTCGTTTTCATTCCCACGGCTCCCTTCTATATTGCATGTGTGCGTTCAGCACCATGTGAACTGAATACGTGTTCCATGATTGGCTCATGCCTTGCTTCTCGGCATAGTCTCGTGCTTCTTCCTCAGTATCAAAGAAGCCGTAAACCTCCACAGGTGAATGTGGAAAGAAGTTCAAGATTATCCACTTGCCTGTTTCTTCGTCGGTTGTGTTCATTTCATGTCCTCGTGAATTGCTATTTAATATCTTTGGGGTAGCGTAGACCTGTGTTCAGGTCAAGCTGACCAGCAAGTTTGGCGAGGGGGATTACGTAGAGATTGGCAATCTCTCGCATTGTGTCGCACAGTTCCTCGTCGGTTATGAGTCCCGTCACGTACTGATTGATTACTTCTGCAATTACATCATGCTTGATTTCAATCATTATCTGGGGGGTGTCGATGTCTGCGATTTTATTGGTAATCATTTGACTAAGCCTTGACTTGTTCCAGTTCCTAATAATCTTATTTTCAATTTATTATTTCTTAATTAGTTTTATAGGGTGATGCTCGCCCACATAACTTGAGCATAGAAAGGTAAAACTATATGGATGAATTAAATCCAAGTATTAATGGCACAAACGAGGTATTACCTCAAGGTATTGACTCTACCTTACCAGAAATGCCAACTGAGGAACTAGGTCAACTAGAAGATTTCACAATAGAAACTTCTAATGAAAGGACTAAAGAGCAGTTTAATAAACTTGTTCAAAGGAACAAAGAATTAAACGAGAAAGTCCAACAGCTGTGTAAATAAAGTAGAAACCGTTAAAACGGTTCTTAAGTTGTGATTAGTTTGTTAAACCCAGCGATTAATCGCTGGGTTAATTAAAAATGATAATTATATTAAAA
>OGWM01000026.1_pt1 | contig 21685 bp, 26 predicted proteins | sample 1576041 | NCBI WGS metagenome assembly OGWM01 (sample SAMN07581538, study PRJEB24739) | freshwater metagenome | place: Singapore | collected 2015-01
GGAGTTCAGACGTGTGCTCTTCCGATCTGTTTCCCAGTCACGATACCACCGGCGGGTGGGCAAGGAAATCTTGACTCTGATTTTTTATTAGAAAAAGTTTTAACTGACGCAGATCAGGCATATCAAGCCCGCGAAAAAGATTTAACTGAAACGGTGATTCGCGAATTAGAGCGCAAGATTTTGCTTTCAGTTCTTGATAAGAAGTGGCGCGACCACTTGTATGAAATGGATTATTTGCAAGAGGGAATTGGTTTGCGTGCCATGGCGCAACGAGATCCATTAGTTGAATATCAACGAGAAGGCTTTGATTTGTTCTCGGCGATGATGGATGCAATCAAGGAAGAATTAGTTGGTTTTCTATTTAATGTTGAAGTGCAGGTCGAGGGCGAACAAGTTGCCGCTAAAGGTCTTTCACCGGCACCAAAAATTCCAGAACCTTCACAACTTAGTTATTCCGCTGCCGAATTAGAACCGACAGAGGGACAAAATGTTTCGCGCAATGCGCCTTGCCCATGCGGCTCGGGTAAGAAATATAAGCGCTGCCACGGTGCCAATTAAAAACTAATTACCAACAATCTCTAATTCGGTGCAGATCCACCTTTTGTCGACACCTTCAAACCTGAGTAATAACGATTTGACCCGATCATTTATGCGAATCGTTACGGTGCTTTCAATTACTCCTTCAATTGGTTGATTTATATAAATTTTTCGCAGTTTTGGCGGGGTAGCAAACTTACTAATTTGCGCCATCAATTTCTTGTGCACGGTGCGTTGGCACCATCTGGCTAATTGCATCGGACTGCGTTTGCCGCTCCAGATTTCGATTAAGCCCAACACAAATCGCTGCACCCATTCATCAACATTCGGTAAATCCTCTAAAAATGAAGGTTGTGGTGCAAAGTCTTGATCATCGGTAAACCGGTTTAATCTTTCGCCTGCCGATACGTTATTCCTCGCTATAAATTCACTATCAGGTGTTGGAACTAGATATAGCTTTCGGGTTGGGATGTATAAATCAGCGTGAGTTTGAGTAAATAAATCTAATTGCAATTGATTGTTCATATGAGAATCTTGTGAATCAGATAAATTGATACATCATCCGTTCGGATGATTTGAAAAGCGGGGAAAGCGCTCATTCTTTGCCGGTGAAATTCCTTCAAAATCTGCAAAGCTCTCGCATACTCACCGGAATCTTGTTTCTGATTTGCTCATTAATAATTGCAAATACTTACTTAAAAAATATCTATAAAACCGATCAGGTTTGGCTGGCCGCCTCAGATTTATCACCAGGCACAGTGATAAATGAATCTGATCTAAAAGCAACTTCAGTTCTACTGCCGCAAAATCGCACTAGTTATGTGTTAACTCGCCAATCAATTATCGGCTCATTAGTAACTCGAAAAATCACTCAAAATGAATTAATTCCGATTGGATCAATTTCGCAAGATCGCTTTGCGCTTAACTTTCGAGATGTGCCGTTGGCGCTTGAAGTAAGTGATGTGCCACTTGATCTTCGGCGCGGCCAAATTATAGATATTTACTCGATTCCAACTCGAGATACCAAGACTCATAAATCACTCGAATTAATAATTTCTGATGTTTCAGTTGTACAAGTGTCTGATCGAAATAATTCACTCAAAGCGCAAGTGATAGTCGCAATTCCGCTTGAACAGGTTGAGCAGATATTAAAACATCTAGCCGATGCCCGAATTTTGATTGTCCGCAGTGACCATTAATGTCATCACCGCAATCAAAGATGGTGAATTTGAAGCAGAAGTAGCAAATCTACTTTTCAGTCATGGTTGCGAAATTTCCCTGCGAGCAATAGAGCCAATCGATATCGCTAACTTTATTTTAGAACTTTCTGATTTAGAGCGTTGGTACTTAATTCACTCTGATGATTTTCTGATTCCAAAGCAGATTAAGACCGCCTTCAATTCCCATGCAATTATGGTCAATCGCAACACTTTTAATCCAAAGCAATTAATTGATCAGTTGGCCGATAATTTTCGCCCACCCCTTTTGCAAACCATCGATACAAACAAAAATCTAGACCTGATTACAATTTTTGGGTCAGCTGGTGGTGCTGGCACCACCACAATCGCTAGCCATATATTTTTTAGAATCAAACAATCTCAATCGATTGCAGCGATAAATAATTTAGATCAACTTTCTACAATGAAAGCTGACACTTTGTGTTTAGCTGAATACTCACCAATTCGTTCGATAAATTCTTACTTCACTGATCGGCGTAAACCTGCCCAATACATAAGCGCGCTAGTAAAGGCCAGTAAGCAAATCGCTTATGTAATCAACTCTACTAATTCTGGTTTAAGTAACTTGGAAATATTCTTGAAAGATTATCAAACCTTAAAATTTAGAAAACCTTTGACCGTAATTCTCAATAAACATTTTCAAGATTCTGAAGGCAGACATATTTTTAAAAAATTCTCAAATATCGTCTTTGAATTTAACGATCAATCCAGTCGTAATTCTCAGCAGATTAGTTCATTTGTTGTTTCATTCAATCACCGTGCAATTGCACGATTTCCATCTAAATTAAATCCGCTATCAGATAACTTCTTCAAGCAAATAAACCAGATTTCGCAAAATTGGCTACGATTACCAGAACAAAATTCTGGAAAGTCGTGGTTCGATGGCAAATCTTTCAAGCGCTGAGCAAACCCATATTTCCGCGCTGCTTGTACAGTGGCGAATGCTTTCCGATCTTGCTTTTTCAGATTTAGTTTTATGGATTCCACAACGTAAAGATCGTAAGAATTGGCCCGATGGTTTTATCGCTTCGGCACAAATTAGACCTACCACTGCTGCCACGGTATTTAGTAATGATTTGGTTGGTTCAAAAATAAATTGGGGAATCAATCCTGATTTAGATCAAGCGTTATCTAGTGGTGAAATTACAAAACCGGCTAGTTTGCAAAAATTTGGCGATGCAAGTGCAAAAGTCGAACATATTCCGGTAACTTTTAATGCCGAAGTGATAGCGATTATCAGTCGTTATCAAAACTCTAATTTAGGCAGATCTAACTCAAAACTTGAAAGTAATTATCAAGAAATAGCCTCAATCATTTGTCAGATGGTGGCAAACGCAAACTTTCCGATTACTCAAGCCAACTATGAATTAGAAACCGCGCCGCGAGTAGGCGATGGCTTGATTCGCTTAGATGCAAATGGCCAAGTGTTATTTGCCAGCCCTAATGCCAGATCTGCATTAAATCGTGTTGGCTGGAGCAGCGAATTAGAACAACAAAATCTGGGAAAGGTATTTGATTCGGTCAATCAACAAAAGCACGCACCGTCAGATGACACTTATAAAAATCTATTAAATGGTAAAAGTGTGCAGCGATTTGAATTCAACAACAAATCTGCAATCTTAGATTTGTTAGTGATTCCACTACAAATAAAACAGGATCGTATTGGTGCAATCGTTTTGCTAAATAACATTACAGAATTACGTAGTCGGGATTTAGCTTTAATGTCTAAAGAGACCACTATCAAAGAGATTCATCATCGGGTAAAAAATAATTTGCAGACCGTTTCAGCGCTATTGCGATTGCAGGCAAGAAGAGTGCAAGATCCAACTGCGGCGGCAGCATTAGAAGAGGCAGTGCGGCGAGTATCTTCAATTGCATTGGTGCATGAGACTTTGACTAAAAGTTCTGCCGAGTTAGTTGAATTTGATGGCGTCTACGAATTGATTTTGGCAAATGCGATTGGCTTAACCTCTGCCGATATTGAATTTACAAAGTCAGGCGCATTCGGAGTTTTAGATTCAAAAACTGCCACCAATTTGGCATTAATTCTTACCGAATTAATTCACAATGCAATTGAACATGGATTTGAAAAGGAAACTTCAAACAAAACTGGCAAATTAGAGGTACTAATCGCTAAAACAGAAAGAACCATGAAGGTGCAGGTAAAAGATAGCGCCGGTAAGTTACCGAAAGAATTCAATTTAGAAAATGCCAGCAATCTCGGAATGCAAATCGTTTCAAATCTGGTTAAAAATGAATTAAATGGTGCGTTACAAATTTATTTAAGCGACGGTTCAACTATTGCGGAAATTAATTTTCCGGTGAATTAAAACCTTGCTCCATCATGCGAGCACGATTTCGAGCGGCTCGACGTTTCATCGCCCGACGCTCATCTTCAGATAAGCCGCCCCAAACGCCAGAGTCTTGGCCACTTTCTAAAGCCCACGCTAAACATGGTTCTTTCACCGGGCAGCGGTTACAGATTTTTTTAGCCTCTTCAATTTGTTGAAGTGCAGGGCCAGTATTTCCTACCGGAAAGAAGATTTCTGGATCTTCGTGGCGACAAATCGCCTCATGTCGCCAATCCATTATTTCGGCACATCCATTCCACGCTCAGTTTGGCCCGTTAGAGCCAATTATTTTGTTAGATTTTTTATCAAATCGATATTGCAATTGCAGGTGAATTCTCTCGCGAATAACTTTGAATAACAAGCATTTTAGAGAAATAAAAAAATTATTTAACTGTGACTTGTAGCGCCCCCGGCAGGAATCGAACCTGCGCACCTGCCTCCGGAGGGCAGTGCTCTATCCCCTGAGCTACGGGGGCTGATAATTAATCAAGATTAGCAGTCAAGACAATTTCTGAAAGAATATCGGCACTACTTCGTAAAATTTTAAGAAAGGTTTCAATCAAGTGTCAGATTCAGTCTCAGATACAGTCTCAGATTCAATATCAAATTCAGCGCTGAAAAAATCAAATCAAGAGCGCGCATATTTTGCGACTGGATGTTTCTGGGGGGCAGAGCGCAGATTTTGGCAATTATCTGGCGTAATTGAAACTTCAGTTGGATATATGGGTGGAAGTAAATCAGAACCAACTTATAAAGAGGTGTGTACCGGACTAACAGGCCATGCTGAAACAGTTGCAATTGATTTTGACCCAACTCAAATTTCATATCTGCGATTACTAGCAGAATTTTGGATGATGCATGATCCGACATCATTAAATCAACAGGGAAATGACATCGGCACACAATATCGAAGTGCAATTTTTACAACCTCTGATGAACAATTAAAAATGGCCATGAAATCACGGGATGTTTACCAAAAAGAATTAGATCAAAACTCAATTGGCAAAATTGTTACCGAAATTATTCCGGCCGTATCATACAAATATTGGTTAGCTGAGGAATATCATCAGAAATATTTGGCAAAGAATCCAAATGGATATGATTGTCATTCATCCACTGGAATTGCTTATCCATTAACTTCGAATGTGATGAGGTAACTTTTGATAGAAGTAACACCTAATAAGCCAGATGGTTCTGCCTATCCGGTAAAGATTAATGAAGCGCAATTGCAAAAACAGCTTGATCCGCTCTCGTATGAAGTATTACGCAAAGGCGGAACCGAGGCGGCTTTCACTGGCGAATACACCGACACCGAAACCATTGGTGTTTACAAATGTAAAGCATGCAATTCCGAACTTTTTCGCAGTGAGACTAAATTTCACTCCGGTTGCGGTTGGCCATCTTTTTATGCGCCAACTAAAGATGATGCCGTTATCTTGTTAGAGGATAGATCGCTTGCCCCAAGAATTCGTACCGAAGTTAGATGTGCAAACTGTGGTTCGCATCTAGGTCATGTATTTGAAGGAGAAGGTTATGCGGTTCCAACAGATCAACGTTGGTGCATAAACTCAGTCGCGTTGGTGCTCGAAGCAAAAAATTAAAATTAATTTAATTATCGACAACCCGCCAGCAATACCAAGCAACCACACTTTCAAACCCAGCAAATTTTTCGCCTGCTTTCATTAACTCTTTTGGCGTTATTTCTTTCTTCAGATTGTGCAATTTTTCCCAGCCGCGGCGCACACCAAGATCATCGACAGGCCAAATATCCATTCGACCTAGGTGAAACATCAAGAACATCTGCGCCGTCCATTTTCCAATTCCCCAAACTCTGACCAATTCCGACTCAATTTCTTGGTTTGAAAGTTTGGAAAATTTCTTAAATTCGATTTCACCGCTTTGAGCGTGTTCGGCCAAATCAATGATTGCCCGCGCCTTGGCATCGGAAACTCCGCAGCTTCTGATTTTCACTTTGCCTAATCTCAGGATTTTGGCTGCGGTTATTTCATTTTTAGTTAGTTGGATTAATCGCTCACTAATTGTTGCCGCAGCTCTAATAGCCAACTGTTGTGAAATGATCGAATGCACCAAGGTTTCAAAATGACTGTATCGAGGTTTAGTCAATCCGATGTCACAAAGGGGTGAAGCTTTTACCGTTGCTTTAAATTTTGGATCAAGGCTGATTAATTTTCGAGTCAATCTCTGCATCTTCGGCTTGGTCATTTTTACCGGCTGATATGCACTCACCGCGTAAAGATAACTAATTAGAATCAAAATAATCTAAAAACCGTAATGAAAAACTGTATTAAGGTAATGCCATGTCCGATGGCGACCTTTCTAAATTAAACATTGCTAGCCAAGTAGTTGCAGCTGGTCGTCCGAAAAAGCGCCCAGATGGCGAACTGAATCCGCCAATTGCACTTAATTCGACCTATCACGCCGGTGGCGAAATTGGTTACGGTCGATATGGAAATGAAACATGGAGTGCAATCGAAACTGCGATTTCATTATTAGAAAATAGTAACCACAGTATTTTATTTTCATCTGGCTTAGCTGCAATAGCGGCGGTATTTGAAATTTTGCCAGAAGGAGCAGTGGTTACTTCACCTCACGATGGCTATCAAGGCACCATGGAACTTTTAAGACAACATCACAAGAGCGGCAGATTGCAGGTAAATTTTTTAGATTTCACCGATATCGATTCGGTAATTTCTTCACTTAGCAAAACTCAAATGCTTTATCTGGAATCTCCGACTAATCCAGCATTAGAAGTAATAGATCTACCAAAATTAATTTCGGCGGCGAAGAATGCCGGTTGCGGCGTGGTGGTCGATAATACTTTTGCAACCCCAATCAATCAGCAACCGTTGAACCTTGGCGCCGATATCGTCATGCATTCAGTTACAAAATATTTAGCTGGCCACAGTGATGTTTTGCTTGGTTCGTTATCTACAAATGATGCGCCGCTGCATCGCAGATTGTTAGAACGTCGCAAATACGGCGGGGCAATTCCTGGTCCGGTTGAAGCCTGGATCGCATTACGAGGAATCAGAACCTTTGTTTTGCGTATGGAACGTGCTCAATCTAATGCAATGGAATTAGCCAAGCGCTTAAGTAAACATCCAAAAGTTTCCAGAGTTAGATACCCCGGGTTACCGACCGACCCATTCCACAATATGGCAAAAAGTTTTATGAAAGGGTTTGGCGCGGTTATTTCATTTGAAGTTGATGGCACTAATGAAAAAATTGATCAAGTCTGTGCCGCTAGCAAATTGATTACCTATTCAACTTCACTAGGTGGAGTTGAGTCCTTATGGGAGCGTCGCCGGCGCTGGAGCACTGAATCAACTTCGATTCCAGAGAATTTGATTCGATTTAGTGTTGGCATAGAAAATGTCGATGATCTTTGGGCAGATATCGAGCAAGCCCTAAAAAAAGCTAATTAAGCAGTATCTCAAAGCAAACTATGTCGGTACAGATTCGGGAAGCAAATCCTGAAGATATCGATGCTATTTTCAAGTTCATCCATAAATTAGCCGATTATGAACGGGCCGCTCATGAGGCGGTGCTATCGAAAGATCACTTATTTGATTCATTATTTGGCGAAAATCCCCAAGTTTTTTGCGTTCTGTCCACGATTTCTGATGGTCAAGGTGCCACTAGTGAAGTAATTACCGGTTTTGCAATTTGGCATTTGAATTATTCAACCTGGTTAGCCAAACATGGGCTCTATATTGAAGATCTATTTGTTGATCCTGGGTATCGTGGATTAGGTCATGGCAAAGCATTACTTAGGTATCTGGCAAAAATCTGTGTAGATCGGGGATATCCAAGACTGCAATGGTGGGTGTTGGATTGGAATAAACCGGCAATTGATTTCTATGAATCTATTGGTGCAAAAGCAATGGATGAATGGACGGTTTTCAGAGTTAGTGGCGATGAACTTCAAAAGTTAGCCAACACTTAAAAATCAAAATGCAGCTTAATCTTTAAAAGAGTAGATTAAGAACATGATTAAAGCCTTAAAGCGATTATTTACTGCGATTGCTGCGGTATTTGTAGCCTTGACCGCTTTGCGCCGAGTTTTTAATTGGTTGGCTCGTAACGAAAACGATGAGTACGAAGTCTTCGCCGATGATGAGCGCGAAGAAGCGCTTTAAAAAATAAATGAGCCAATATCAAGCTGGCAGTTACAATATCGGTGGTGGCGAAGTAAAGCGCCGTCAATTGGTTGCAATGTTCGGCGCTTTTTTCACAATTTCGACCTTGATTGGTTTTGTTACTCAAGATATTTCAAAAGGCGCGCGCATTAGTATTTTTCTACCAGCATTAGTTTTTGCAATCGGTTTTTTTCAATCCCGACAAAAATTCTGCGTTGCATATGGCTTCATGGGCGCATTTAATTTTGGCCGGATTGGTGATGTCTCAAAGGTTCAGTCACCAGAAGATCGTGCTCGCGATCGTAGATTTTCAGTGATTTTGTTAAGTAAAGCGGTTTTATTGGCCGCCGTTATTACTGCAATTGCGCAATTTGTCTAATATTTGATCAATATATTTTTTTGCTACAAATCCTCTAGCGCGGTGGATGTTTTTCCAACATTTAAAAACTTTAAGTAGTTATCGGTTACCTGCTCTGGTTTTCCGATTTCACGGATTCGACCCTGGTGCAGCCAAAGCACGCTGTCACATAATTCATTTAAAGAAGATAGTGCGTGCGAAACAATTAAAATTGTGCGGGCTTGTTCGCAAAGTTCCCGTAAACGATTAAATGATTTCTCTTTAAAAGTGGCATCACCGGTAGAGAGCGCCTCATCTAACAGCAATATATCTGGTGAAATATTGACCGCTACCGAAAAAGCAACCCGACTGTACATTCCAGCTGAATAAGTTCTAACTGGAACATCTAAAAAACCATCTGGCAGATCGGCAAACTTTGCAATCTCATCAGTTTTTTCCGAGATTTGTGACAACGCCATTCCGGCTGCTAATCCGCCCAAAATAATATTGTCGCGACCAGAAAGAGATTGATTAAATCCAACTCCTAAAGCTAATAGCGTTGAAACTTTTCCATTCACACTCACTCGACCTTGCGTTGGCGGCAAAATTCCCGCAATTGTGCGCATCAAAGTTGATTTACCGGCACCGTTGGCACCAACTATTCCTAATACGGTGCCATGTTTTACTTCGAGCGAAAGATCATTTACTGCTTCGACAACTTTGGTTTTAACTCGCTCGCCCCGCGATGCCCGCATCAGTGCATTTTTCATGGTGATCTTGTTATCAATATTGATTGTGTATCGAACCGAAAGGTTCTCAATCTTGATTGCCAGATCTGTTTTCATATCAGACACGGATTGCGAACTCTCTTTCTCTGGTTAAAAAGAAGTATCCGCCAAATAGCATTGCAAAGAGAGCCCAAGCAAACATTGCAACAAATTGCGCAGCCGTTGGAGTGCTACCTTCAATCCAGATTCGAGAGTTAGCCGCTAAAGCCGGACCTAATGGATTTACATAGAGAAATGCTCGATGCCAGCCGGTTAGAACTTCAGGTAACCACAACACCGGACATGCGTAAAGCCAGATGCGCAGTATGTAATTTAGCAATTTAGTGGTGTCACGAAAGTAAACATTCAAAGTTGCAAAAAATAACGCCAAACCAAAACTTGTCAGAGCCAGTGAAATTAATACCAACGGAATTAATAAATAATTCCAATTCAAACCGGGCAAATTAGCATCTGGGAAAATGAGTTTGCCAATTAAAACAATTGCAATATAAATCGGCATGGTAGGCAAAAATTGTCGAAGCGCACTGTGCGCACTGGAATATGGCAACAACATTCTTGGGAATGCCTGATTCAAAATTAATCTGCTGCCGCGTGTTATGGACTGGGCACCTATCGAGATACAGTTCTGAGCAAAATAAAAGGTAAATAAGCCAATCAAAATATGACACAAGGTAGAGAACCCGGTGTTGCCATTGCGACCTTGAATCACCGATACTAAAAGAAAATAAATGCCCGCTAGAAAAAGTGGATTTACTACCAACCAAACTTTTCCAAGTTTTGAATCTAGATACTCGGCCTTGTCATCATAAATTGATAATTGGCTGGCGAATTCTCGCCGCCGCCAAAATTCGCGAAAGTAAGCCCTAAGTGGTGGTAATTTCTTTCGATACGGTTCGAAAACCTGAATCAATTCTTATCCTTGCTAGCCACCAAACTTGCGATTGTTGTGATTGCCAGAATGGAAATAATCACCGTCAAACTAAAGTTCAAGGCAATCTCTGGAATGTGGAAACTTCCGATGTAATGAATATCCATTCCGTGAAAAGCTTCGATTATTAGTTTTACTCCGATGAAACCAAGAATTATCGATAGTCCTTTGGTTAAATAAATCAATCGTTTCATCAACCCACCAATTAAAAAGTACAGCTGACGCAAACCCATTAGGGCAAACACATTCGCGGTAAATACGATGTATGGATCTTTGGTTAGCCCAAAAATTGCTGGAATCGAATCGAGCGCAAATACCAAGTCGGTTACCGCTAATGCCACCATCGCAATAGTCATGGTCGATGCACCACGTTTGCGCAGTAACTGAATTATTTTCCCCTCTTTCCATTCCTTATGGTCACTTTCTTTGATCAAGCCATAAGCGGTGTAAAGCAAAAATGCTCCAAAGAGGAAGAACACCCAAGTAAATCGATTGATAATCGCAGAACCGGCCACAATGAAAATCGCGCGCAGGATTAATGCCACGATGATTCCAAATAGCAAAACCAATTGTTCTTTGGTTTTTTCTACCTTCAAGCGACCTAGAATCAAAATAAAAATGAATAAATTGTCGATAGATAAGGAATATTCCGTTATCCAACCGGCAAAGAATTCAGTACGGGATTGTTCGGTGTGCCAGTAACCAAGCGATATTCCAAAGGCAATTGCGGCGCAGACATAAAAGGCGGTCCAAATTGCTGCCTCTTTGAATGAGGTCTCTTGGTTTCGATGCGCAATTGCGATTGCCAGATCAATCAAAATTACCGCAATTAAAACCGCGATTGTTACTTCCCAAGCAAGCGCACTCATCATATTTTTAACACCTTTCCGGGGTTAAGAATATTGTTCGGATCTAATGTTTTCTTGATTTGTCTCATGATTTCGACCGCAGGCGCGCCGGTTTCTTCGATTAACGCCTCAATTTTTCCAGAACCAATGCCGTGTTCACCGGCACATGTTCCACCCATCTCAATTATTTTTTTTGTGATTTCATGAGTTAATTTTCTTATCTCAGGTAATTCACTGGGATTATTTGGATCAGTCAAAATGAAGCAATGAAAATTTGCATCTGCAACATGGCCAAGAATCGAATAACTAAATTTACTTTTAGAAAGTATTTGATCTGCGCAAGTAACGGCGGTAGATAACTTTGAAAGTGGCACTGCGGCATCGGTGCTAACTGCCCGCATTCCCGGGTTTGCTGCGATACCGGCCCAATATGCATTGTGTCTTGCCTGCCAAAGTTTTCGGCGGGCAGATTCATCTGCGGTCCATTCAAAATCAGAACCGTTGAATTCACCGACAATATCTTTTACCGATTGGGCATCTTCTTGAACACCTTGTGGACTGCCATGAAATTCAAAAAACAAAGTTGGTTTTTCCTGCAAATTTAAACCGTCGTGAGCGTTCACATTTTTAATACATTTTTCATCCAGGAATTCACATCTGGCAATTGCAATTCCGCTTCTTACAATTGCAGTCGCTGCGTTCACGCCATCGGCAAGATTGGCAAATCTAACAATTGCGGCAGCCATTTTTTCCGGAATGCCATACACCCGCAGAGTTAACTCTGTGATAATCGCAAGAGTTCCTTCACTGCCGACTAACAATCTAGTTAAGTCATAACCAGCCGAGAGCTTTCTAGTTTCGCGACCAGTTTTAATTATTGTGCCATCGGCAAGCACTGCTGTGAGCGCTAAAACATTTTCACGCATAGAGCCGTATCGGACTGTGGTGGTGCCAGCAGCACCGGTGGCCGCCATTCCCCCCAAGGTTGCATTTGCGCCCGGATCAACACTGAAGAACAATCCATGTGCAGATAATTTTTCATTTAATTCCACTCGATGAACACCAGGTTGAACGCGAACTAATAAATCATCGGGGCGAATTTCAATTATTTTGTTCATCTCGGTTACATCCAGAGAAATTCCGCCAAATAACGGTAAAACATGTCCTTCCAAAGATGAACCAGCGCCAAACGCCACAACTGGAATACCTTCTTGATTGCAATATTTCAAAACATTAGAAATTTCTTGAGCATCGTGAACCGTGACAACTGCTGATGGTTTTACCGGCGGAATTGCGCTTTCATCTTTGCCATGTTGATCTAGCACTGAATCATTTGTACTGACTCGGCCATCAACTAATTTTTTTAAAGCTTCAAGTTGAATAGCGGTTAAATCAACTCGCGATTTAATCATGCGGCAATGATAACCTGATTAAACCATTACGATTTATTCTCATAATGAGTATAAAAAATAATTACTTATTGATAATTCTCGCAGGTGTTTGTTTTGGAACTACCGGTACCGCCCAAGCATTAGGTCCAACCGGTGTCTCATCACTTGCAGTCGGTGCATCAAGATTGCCTTTAGGTGCTTTCTTAATTTGGTTGTATTTAAATAAAACTCATACTGAAAAACCTAAATTGAATCTTGGATTAATTTGGATAAGTGCAGTTGGAATCTTGGCGTATCAATTGGCCTTCTTCTCAGCGGTTCGAATTACCGGTGTAGCAATTGGAACTGTTACCGCTCTTGGATCTGTGCCCATTCTGACCGGAATTGTGGAATTTATTTGGCATAAAAATCGCCCCCACTTTAATTGGGTGATTGCAACATTTTTTACAACATTCGGAATTTTTTTACTGGGTACGGCAAACGGTATTTCTGAATTTAAACCAATCGGGTTTTTGTTGGCGCTAACCGCGGGATTATCTTTTTCTATCTTCACAGTCGCCAGTAAACAAATATTAAAAACTGGCGCTGATACAACGTATGTAATGTATGAAACTTTCAAATTGGCTGGATTCTTGGCTCTGCCAATTTTATTTTTTGCTGGTTTTACCTGGATTGCAACCGGTCCAGGGTTTGCAACGTTGTTCTGGTTAGCACTGGTGCCAACCGCAATTTCATATATTTCCTATGCGAAAGGATTACAAGGTTTGCGACCATCAGTTGCGAATACATTGGTATTGGCCGAACCGGCAACTGCAACTTTGTTGGCGGCGTTGGTATTAAATGAATCACTTACCCAGAAAAGTTTGATTGGAATATTGCTGGTCGCTAGTGGATTGATTTACTTATCGTTAACTAGTGATAAATAAATTAGATCAATTAGTTTTTAAAGCCTCTAACACATCTAGCGCAGTTACCACTTTATATTTTCGCTTTGCTGCTTTGCCGGCTTTTGAATGTCTCGTCACTGCGGCGCAGACTATTTTGAAAGCGGAATTTAAATCGCCAGGTTTTGCAGCGGCAATCATTGATCCGATTAAGCCGGCCAGTAAATCACCAGTTCCAGCGGTAGCAAGTTCATCGCCGCCTAATTTGTCTATCCAAACTTTGCCGTTTGGTGTTGCCACAGTGGTGTTATGACCTTTCAAAACACAAATGCTGTTAGTTTTATTAGCAATTTCAATGGCAGCGGTGCGTTTATTAGCGACTTTAAACCCCAGCGTTTCTGCTTCACCGGTATGCGGTGTGATTATTTTTATAGGGTTATTGAATCGGTAGATTTCTTTAATCGCTTTTGCATCTAAAACTATTGGTACATTGTTTGGAATTTTTTTGAAAATTGCGTTACCGGGCCCCATCACAATTGCATCAAATCTTTGATTTCGTAAACTTCTGATTGGCACAACATCAGGAAAATTTTGTATTACTAATTCTCTGGGGGATAAATATTTCGATAAGTATTTGATATATCCCGCTCCACCCCTTCTGGCTGCACCTACGGTTAGCACTGCTGCTCCTGGGTACTCTTCGGTGCCAGCGATGATTAGCGCTACACCTTTGCGGTATTTATTTAGTTCTGGGAAGTTTTGATCAACTCGATTCACAACCATTTTGCACGTTTAAATCTCATGTAGAGATACCCAGTAAGAACAACTAATGAGCTAACTACAAACGCGTATCCGTACTTCCACTGTAGTTCTGGCATATGTTTGAAATTCATGCCATATATACCTGCGACCATAGTAGGTCCACTGGCGAGCGCGACCCAAGCTGAAATACGACGCACATCAATGTTCTGCTGCATCTGAATATGAGCAAGATCTACATGCATGACCGTGGTCAGCAACGAATCCAGACTTGTACCGTAAGAACAAGCACGCAGTAGGTGATCATTTAAATCTCTAAAGAAAGGCAGTAGATCTGCGGCAAGGATTTGACTTGATTCAGCAACCAGACGTTGCATAGGGACTGTCAGTGGCTCAATTGCGTGCCAGTATTCAATCACCTCACGTTTTAGAAAATATATTTGTTCTGAATGGGATTTTCCCTGCCCGCTGAAAACTTTTTGTTCAACCTGACCTACTGCGGTTTCTAATGCAGCAGCAATTCTTGAATATTCGTCAATAACTTTATCCATTACACCGTGCACGACCGCAAATGGACCCTTTGATAAAAATTCAGGTTTTTGTTCGAGATCTTTCCTAACATTTACTAGCGGAGAACCTTCTCCATGTCGCACTATTAGAACAAAACACTCACCAATGAAAATCATAAGTTCACCAGTACTAATTTGATTTGTTTGTGAATTAAAAAAGACGGTCTTTACAACGAGAAAATGAAGATTTTCATAATGCTCTAACTTAGGACGCTGTTGTGCTATTACAGCGTCTTCAATAGCTAGTGGATGTAAATTAAATTCCTGACTAATGGAATCAAACTCGCTCTCACTTGGTTCTGCCAAACCCATCCAGACAAAGCCACCATTTAATTTTGCTAACGCCACTAAATCTGATGGATCAGAGGTTGCTTCTTGACGAATGCCATTCTTGTACCAAGCGATATCGACAATCATGAATGAGATTATGCCTTTATCTAGCGACTTGCGCTATATCAAAATCGAGAGTCTTTTATTATTTTATTTAAGTATTTACTCAAAGTCACTTCCGCGACCTTTTGATTTAGGATGTCTAATAAAAATAATGTTTCGACCAAACAATTTCCTAAAAATTTTTTTAAAAAGATTCATACTAAGCTACCTCTCATCTGCATAGCTTCTGCAACTCGACCTACGGCTAGAATCATTGCCGCTGTTCGCAGGTCAACTTCATATTTTTTGGCAACTTTATAAACTGAGGCGAAGGCTTTTCCCATGCGTGCATCTAGCTCTCGACGAAATTTATCGATTGGCCAACTAAACTCTTGAATATTTTGAGTCCATTCAAAATATGAACCCATTACTCCGCCGGCATTAGCCAAGATATCCGGGACAATCGTTACTCCTTTTGTGCGTAGTTCTTTGTCCGCAGCGATGGAGGTTGGTTGATTTGCGCCTTCAACAAGCAGAGCACACTTTAATTTTTCGGCATTGATTTCAGTTATTACCCCGCCAAGTGCAGCCGGAATGAGTACATCACATTCGAGTTCTAACAAATCATCGGGGTCAATTTCTTCCCCGGGAAATTCGCTGGGGTTCTTGTTGAACAGGTTGCTGATTTCGAATCCAGTTTTAGAAAATTTAGCTCCATTTAAATCAGAAACTGCGATGACTTTCATACCCATCTCTGCGCAGGTTAATGCAGCAAATTTTCCGACATTGCCAAATCCTTGAATAACTACTTTTGCATTCTTAATTTTCATATCAAGTTTTTCTAATGCTGCGCCTGCAATTTGAGCGACACCTCTGCCGGTGGCTTCCTCTCTTCCTAATGCACCAAAGAGTTCTATTGGTTTGCCCGTAACACAGGCAGGTTGGAAGCCTTCCAATCTATGAAACTCATCCATCAACCAGGCCATAGTTTTCGAGTTTGTGCCCATATCTGGTGCAGGAATGTCGCGGTGATGACCAAGCACATTTACTAATGACCTAGTCCACCGTCGAATGATTTCCTCTTTTTGGATTTCAGTTAATTTGCTGGGATCAACAGTCACACCACCTTTGGCACCACCGAATGGAACATCAATCAACGCCGTCTTCCAGGACATTAAACTTGCTAACGCGCGGACCTCTTCAAGATTTACTTCTTCATGAAATCGAATTCCGCCTTTACGTGGACCTCTTGCGCTGGAATGTTGAACACGATAACCCTGTAAAACTTGCACATCGTCATCGTTACGAAGTGGAATAGAAATGACAACTTCGCGCTCACAACTCTGGAGGGCTTTGACTGTGCCAGGTTTTAAATCCAAATATTTAGCTGCATTTTCTACTCGTGCATTTACCTCTTCAAAGGGGGTTGAGATTTTTGACATAGAAGAATTCAAATGTGTCACGATTAACAACAGGGTGGTAACAAGTTAAAACGCAATTAATTAAAGGTAGTAAAATTACAAATTAAAGACCTTTATGTCGAATCAAACTTATTAATTTTTAGCGGTGAGCCACTAATTGCTCAGCCCGAGCGATATCAACATATCCACACTCGGAACAGATAATCAGAAATCCATGGCGATCATTTAGACAGATTTCCAGAGAACTTTCGTGACAAAACGCACAAGTTTCTTCTTGATTATCCAACACAGACCCCCCTTTCACTAAAGATTACTTTGGGGAGTGATGAAAGTTTGACGTATCTGGAGTTAGTATTTAAGGCATAGATGTAAATGGGAAATGAACAAACAGTTAAATTTAAATATCCAAGATTTACAGTTGGTTGAGGTTTGCGAAGTAACATCAAGAGAATTGAAAAAGTACAAAGAGAGGTTTGAATTGGGCACACCAGTGAAAATTAGTGATTACGGAATTACTGAAGAGTTTGGATACTTACCTACTCAAGATCCGGCGCAATCACTTTCACCTGGAAATGAGGCATGGGATCAAATGGGTAAGGACCTGCCGAAATTGATGATGGGTTCTGATTTTCGCACTCGGGTAAAGAATTTACCGGAATTTAAAATTGAGAATTTGAAAACTGAAGCTGATCTAAGTCGGGCGATGCTGGTTCTAAGTTATATCGGACAGGCTTATCAGTGGAGCAGCAATGAAGCAGCACATGTATTGCCCGCAAAGTTAGCGCTGCCTTGGTATCAAGTTGGTAAGAAAGTTGGTCGTCCGCCAATTCTTAGTTATCAAAGTTATGCAAATGACAATTGGCGTCGATTTGAAAAAGATGGACCAATTGAGTGCGGCAACATCGGGTTATTGCAATGTTTCTTAGGCGGCCAAGATGAGGAATGGTTCATTCTGATTCATATTGATATTGAGAAAAAAGCCGGCCGCGGATTAAAGGCAATCGAAGAAGCACAAACTGCAGTCGCCACAAATGATGCTGATCAATTAGAGAAAGCAATCACCAAACTTCGCACATCATTGCAAGCGATGTATACAACTTTAGATCGCATGCCAGAGCGATGTGATCCTTACATTTATTTCCATCGAGTTCGTCCTTATATTTTCGGTTGGCGAAATAACCCATCATTGCCAAATGGTGTTGTTTATGAAGGTGTAGATGAGTACAAGGGAGTAGGACAAAAATTCCGCGGCGAAACTGGCGCGCAGAGCGCAATCATTCCGGCAATGGATGCAGTTCTAGGAATCGAACACGAGCGAGATGAACTACGCGATTACTTGATGGAGATGCGACATTACATGCCACCAAAGCATGTTCAGTTCATTGAAGCTGCTGAAGCTGGTCCATCTGTAAGAAATTTTGTTACTAAAACAAATCGAAAATCTTTAACTGAAGTTTTCAACGATTGCGTTGAAATTGTTGGTAATTTCCGAGCACTGCATTTGGAATACGCCGGCAGCTATATTCATGCACAATCTCAAAAGACTCCGGGTAATCCATCAGCGGTGGGCACAGGCGGAACTCCATTCATGATTTATTTGCGTAAACATCATGATGAGACCAAAGCGCAAACAATTAAGAAGTAACGATTAAATAAATCAGCACCAGCCGAAATTCCAACCATTAGGCTTGCGTTATGTCTAAGGTGCTGAGCGCCCTTCCGGTTGGCGAAAAAGTTGGTATTGCTTTTTCCGGCGGTCTTGATACATCTGTTGCAGTTGCATGGATGAAAAAAAATGGTGCAAAGCCTTACGCGTACACCGCCGATCTTGGCCAATACGATGAACCAAACATCCAAGAGATTCCAAAACGAGCGAGTGAATACGGCGCGCAGTCATCAAAATTAGTAGATTGCAAACAATTAATTGTTGAAGAGGGAATTGCCGCATTAGTTTGCGGCGCTTTTCATATTCGAACCGCTGGAAAAATTTATTTCAACACTACTCCGATTGGGCGAGCAGTTACTGGCACGCTATTAGTCAGAGCCATGGAAAAAGATGGCGTACAAATCTGGGGCGATGGCAGCACATTTAAAGGCAATGACATCGAACGTTTTTATCGTTATGGATTACTAGCAAATCCAAAACTTAAAATTTATAAACCTTGGTTGGATTCTGAATTTGTTGCGCAATTAGGTGGACGAACCGAAATGTCTAACTGGTTAAAGGCGAACGATCTGCCTTATAGAGATAGCGCAGAAAAGGCTTATTCCACCGATGCCAACATTTTGGGAGCAACTCACGAAGCGAAGAAACTTGAAGAACTTTCCCAATCAATTGAAATTGTTAATCCGATTATGGGTGTGAAATTTTGGGATTTATCTGTAAATATCGCAACCGAAGATGTAAAAATTGAATTTAAGAATGGTCGCCCAGTTTCGATAAATAACCAGAAATTCACTGACTTGGTTGAATTAATTAAGTTTGCAAATGAAGTTGGCGGTCGGCACGGATTAGGAATGTCTGATCAAATCGAGAATCGAATTATCGAAGCAAAAAGCCGGGGCATTTATGAAGCACCGGGCTTAGCACTTTTGTTTATCGCTTTTGAAAGATTATTAACCGCGATTCATAATGAAGATACTTTAAATAATTATTATCAAGAGGGAAGAAAATTAGGCCGATTGCTTTATGAAGGTCGATGGTTAGATCCGCAATCTTTGATGCTTAGAGAATCACTGCAACGTTGGGTGGCGTCGGCAATTTCGGGAACTGTAACGATCAGGTTGCGTCGCGGTGATGATTATTCAATCGTCGATACCGCCGGTGAGAATTTCAGTTATCAACCAGAACGACTTTCGATGGAGAAAACGGCTGGTGAATTTGGCCCTCAGGATCGAGTTGGTCAATTAACTATGAGAAACCTTGATATTAGTGACACTAAATCAAAGCTGGATGCATATCAAAAACAAGGTCAAATCAGTAAAGATGTGAAATTAATCGGGGAGATTGAAAACTAACCCACCATCTCGGAATCTAGTTGCTTATTTTTTTCATGGGTGCAACTTAGGTTATTTGAATTTGAGAAACATTTTTCGCACAACAAAATCAAACTATGACAACTCTGCACTTCGCAGTTATAAAACTGCTTAGTTTTGTTGCCACATTTTTCACATTCGCCTAATACTTTGGCATTTTTGGAAAAGTCCATTGTCATGCGGCCATCAAATGTATATAAAGAACCTTCCCAATAGCCATCATCCGGAAAAGTTTCTCCGTATCGAACGATGCCACCGGCAATCTGATAAACCTCTTTGAAACCACGATTTTTCATAGCAGCCGAGAGAATTTCACAACGAATTCCACCGGTGCAGTAAGTGACAATCGCCTTTTCTTTCAGGTGATCATATTTTCCACTGTCTAATTCAGCGACAAAATCTTTTGTCGTTTCTACATTTGGAATTACGGCATTTTTGAATCTGCCGATTTTTGCTTCATAAGAATTGCGGCCATCAAAGAAAACCACTTCATCGCCACGTTTTTTCACCAATTTATTAACTTCTTCAGGTGCGAGGTGTTTGCCACCACCAACTACTCCGTGTTTATCAATTTTTAATTCTTGGTCTAATCCAAATGCAACTAATTCAGGTTTAACCTTCACGCTTAGTCTTGGAAAATCATTTCCGGCGCCGCTTGACCATTTGAAATCTATTTTTTTAAATGGTTTGAATTCTTTTGTTTTGCGAATATATTTCTTTAAATCATCCATCTCACCACCCAATGTTCCATTAATTCCATGTTCGGAAATGATGATGCGGCCCTTTAAATTAAATTGCTCACCTAGAGCGGTTTGCCACAATCTAAATGCTTCAGGATCTTTAATGAGTGTAAAGCAATAGAACAGTATTATTTTTGGTTGAGCCACAACGAGATTTTACCGAGCAGATTTAATCTCGGTAAATTCATTGCTAGCCTAAGTTCATGCTCAAAGCCTTCTTTTATATATTGCACATGCTTGGTTTAGCCGGATTACTGGTGACTTTGGTGTTATCGCTGCGCAAGAGCCCAAAGCGACTTTCTGCCGGAGTACTGCATTCGGCTTGGCTGCAGTTAATTAGCGGACTGGCATTAACTGGTATTGATTCCAGTAAAACCGATTTCAATTATCTACCTGTTTTTATCAAGTTGGGAATTCTCGTAGTGATTCTGGTGTTAGGGTATAAAAATGTTAAGAAATCTGAAATTAAATCAAATCTAATTTATTTGTTGTTAGCGCTGACTTTGTTTAATGTTTTAATTGCAAGCGTAATTAATTAAATCAATTTAAAAATGGAGCCTAGCGAGATTCGCCAGGCTCCATTTTTTTAAATTACTTGATTTCGATTGAGCGAGGTTTCTTTTCCTCTGGAAGTTCGATCTCAAGGTTAATTTTTAGAATTCCATCTTTTAGCTCTGATTCTTTAACTTTGACATGATCTGCCAAAGCGAAGCATTGACGGAATTGACGTCCAGCGATTCCGCGATAAACATAATCTGCGTTATCGCCTTCCTGACGATTCACTTTTGCACCTTCAATGGTTAATTCATTGTTGTGCAATTCGACTTTTAGTTCATTCTTTGAAAACCCGGCAACCGCCATTTCAATTTCGTAGCGATCTTCACCAGTTTTCTTGATGTTGTATGGGGGATACGAAGTTGTTCCACCCATCAATGCATTTTGCATTCTTTCTAGAATTGACCACTCACGATCGAATCCAACAGACCATGCTTCTAAATTAGGGAAGAAATTAGAAAGCGTTGGAAATGAAGAGACCGAGAATGGATCATTTTTTACTAATTGGTTTGACATATATTCTCCTTTGTTAAGCAAGATATGTTTTTTAAAACCCCCTATCGGCAGGTTTCACTAAAAATAACTAAGGAGCTTTTTTAAATATTCCTAAGGCTTGAAAATTTTGAGGAAAATCACAGGATTTAAAGCCGCCCGCGGTAATGTGGCCTGCATGCAACCGAACATCCTGCTGGTTACCAGTAATGGAATTGGCATGGGGCACTTGGCCCGGGCGGTCGCCATTGGTCAGGCTCTTAAAGGCCGGGCAACTGT
>OGWM01000027.1_pt1 | contig 21135 bp, 30 predicted proteins | sample 1576041 | NCBI WGS metagenome assembly OGWM01 (sample SAMN07581538, study PRJEB24739) | freshwater metagenome | place: Singapore | collected 2015-01
ATCCTACACTCTTTCCCTACACGACGCTCTTCCGATCTGTTTCCCAGTCACGATAAGGGCGCGGGAGAAGCTGTTTGCGGAGAAGGCGGAGGTCGAGGGAAAGACGGGGAAAGAGTATGCGAAAGAGTTTGCGGAGCGGGCGCGGGAGGGGAGCTATCCGGGAGAATGGGTGCAGACGGACGAGGGGAAGTGGAAGAAAAAATGAGTTTTGCGGAGGAGGAAAAACGTGAGATGGGAATGGCCTTTGGACAAGCGAACCCGGAGCGCTGGGTGAAAGCCTTGGAAGAGATGGTGCCGACTGAAGAAGAAATTTCGATCAATCCCCGAGCCCGGAGTGCGCGTTTGCGTGGGGCAGAGCGGTTGCAGGAGGAAAAAAAATGAGTCGGAACCAGATTCGACGCACGAATCAAGTGGGCGGAACCCAGCTGGTTCGTTTTCTCTTGGGAGCGGGTCTGGCGACTTCCCTCGTGGTCGCGTTCGCCTTGCTACACGTTTCGAATATTCGGGCGGCGGGAGAGTTGAAGAAGCTGGAGACAGCGCGGGCACGACAGGAGGATGTTTTAAAATCCGCCCGTTTGCAGGCGGAGAGGTTGCGTTCTCCCCGAAATCTAACGGAGCGTGCGGAACAGATGAATTTGGGGTTGGTCAGCGTTAGCCAGCTGGAGATTTATGAGGCACCGACTAGGAAAGTCTGGCAAGCGACCGATCTGGCAAAGGAGGAGAGCCGATGAATCCGCGCAATCGTGTCATGGGGGTGACCCTGGGGTTGGCCCTCTGTTTCACGATTGTGTCCTGCAAGTTGATCTGGATTCAGTTGGTGAAGCAGGAGAGTTATCGAGCTGAGGCGATCCGAAGTCATACACGAGGTGAAGCGGTTGCAGCTCAAAGAGGTTCGATTCTGGATGTCAGTGGAAGGGTGTTGGCGCAGAGCATGCCATTGATTGAAGTTCGACTGGATGGAAAGTTGTTGGAGGAAGAGCCTAAAGAGTTGCCGATTCTAGCATCGCTTCTTGGTGTTTCAGCGGAGTGGTTGAAGGGGCAGGCGGATCCGGAGAACCGGTACCAGAAGATTGCCGAGGGGATCAGCGTGGAGACGGAGGGAAAAATCAGGGCGAACAAACTTCGATCGGTTCGTTTGGAAAGAAAAACGATCCGCAATTATCCAAACGGGTCGGAGACGGCACAGATTTTGGGTTATGTGAACCTGCAGGAAATGAGTTTGGCTGGAATCGAAAAGCCCTTGGCCGTGGAGGTGGGGGAGGCGGGAGTTGAAAAATCCATGGACCGCTACCTCCGAGGGGTGGCGGGTGAGCGGCGGATTATTCATGACGCGATTCGTCGTGAAATTCCATATTTTCGTCTGAGTGACCGACCTGCCCGGGACGGGTATCACGTGGTGTTAACGGTCGATCAAGGAATTCAGCACGTTGTGGAGCGAGAGGCGGATGCTTTGGTAGAAAAGTACCAACCGGAAAGTGTTCAGATCGTAGTTATGCGTCCGTCGACAGGGGAGGTTCTGGGGATGACTAGTCGACCGACGTTTGATCCGAACCAAAGGAAAACATTTGATGCAGGCGCAGTGAAAGATCGTCCTTTAGCCGATATCTATGAACCGGGCTCGACATTCAAAATCGTGACAGTGGCTGCGGGGTTGAATGAGGGTGTGGTGGATTTGAATAGCACTTTTTTCTGTGAAAACGGGGAGATGTTTTACGGGGGATCCTCGCTGAAAGATCACGAATCTTATGGCATGTTGTCGCTGCGGGAGATCGTTGCGAAATCAAGCAACATTGGAATGGCAAAGTTGGCGATTCAGTTGGGGGAGGAAAAAGTATACGAGTACGCGAGGCTTTTCGGCTTTGGTCAAAAGACGCAAAAGGGGGAAGGAATTTTACCGGGGGAAGAGGGAGGGTTGTTACGTCCGACCAAAAAATGGAGCAAGCTATCGATTACTCGGATTCCGATGGGGTATGAGGTGGCGACGACTAACCTGCAGATGGCATTGGCATATGGAACGATCGCGAATGGGGGGAAACGGATGGAGCCAAGAATCATTAAGGCGGTTGTGGATCGGGATAACCGAGTCGTACTGCAGTTCCTGCCAAAAGTTGTCTGCCAAGCGGTCAAGCCAGACGCGGCAGCAAAAATGGTGGAGGCCTTACGAGGTGTGGTTTCTGACGCGGGAACGGCGGAGGGAGCTCAGGTTCCGGGATATGAGGTCGCAGGAAAAACAGGGACCGCGAAAAAAGTAGTCCAAGGGGATTATGCGAAGGACAAGTACCGATCTTCCTTTATTGGTTTTTTGCCGGCCGACAAACCGGAATTTTTGGTTTCCATTATGGTGGATGAACCGAAAGGAAAAGTTTACTACGGGGGTTTGGTAGCGGGTCCGAGCTTTAAAAACATCGCGACCCAAGTCGCGGAACAGCTCCATCTAAATCGGGGAGCGGTGGTGGCAAAGAGGGGCGAGTGATGAAATTGACTGACGTGATGAAGGGAGTGGCGGTGAAAGAGTGGCAAGGGAGCCGGGAGGCGGAAGTGTCGGGTTTGGCTTATGAATCGAGAAAGGTCGTGCGGGGTTCAATCTTCTGTACGTGGAAAGGGAAAAAGAGCGATGGGCATGCCTTTGTTCCTGATGCGGTGGAACGAGGGGCGGTGGCGGTGGTGGCGGAGAAAAAAACCGTCGACGCCACGATCCCAAGAATTCGGGTGGAAAATGGGCGGAGGGCACTTGGCAGAATGGCAGCGAACTTTTATGGGAACCCGTCGCGTGAAATCCAGGTGATTGGAGTGACAGGGACAAATGGGAAAACATCGACGGCGATGTTGTTGCAATCCCTTTTCGAAGGAGCCGGGTTGCGTTGTGGTCTCCTTGGAACAATTGGAAACGATGTGGGGAAAGGACGCCAGGCTGCGAAGCAGACGACGCCGGAGGCCCTCGATCTTCAGGCGATGTTGGCGGAAATGAGGGAGAACGGTTGTCGGGCGGCATCGATCGAAGTGAGTTCCCATGCTTTGGATCAGGGAAGAACGGAGGGAGTGAATTTTGCGGGTGGGATTTTCACGAATTTGGGCCGAGATCACCTCGACTATCACGAGAATCTGGCGGCTTATGAGTCAGCGAAGGGAAAGCTGTTCGAAGGGTTGGAAGCCGGTGCCTTTGCGGTGATTCATCAGGAGGATCCTGTGGGGATACGGATGGTGGCTCGATGCCGTCCTGGGGTTCGGGTGATGACGTATGGTGTGGAACGGGGGGATGTTCACACCCGAAATCTGCAAATGGGAGTGGGAGGAAGTTCGTTTGTACTGTGTACACCGGAGGGAGATGTGCCGGCGACTTTGCCATGGCTGGGGCGGTTAACCTTACCGATATGCTTACCTCCCTTACCACCACAGGTGCTGCTCAAGCTTTAACTTTAGCTAACGGGACTGTTGGGCAACTTAAAATTATTACCCATACGGTAGATGGCGGTTCTGCGGTTCTTACTCCTACAACGGCCCTTGGTTTTACAACCATGACATTTACTAATGCTGGCGACACCATTACACTGGTATATACGTCAGCAGGGTGGGCTATCGTCGGTAACAGAGGCGGTACTGTAGCCTAATTAGGAGTACAGCATGGCTATGCAATATGATGTTTCTGCGGCGCATACAGAAACTACAAGCACGCTAATTAACTCACGGACTCGCGTGAAAGGGTATCACTGCATATCAGGTGGTACTGCTGGCGATGTAATTTTTCGTGATGGCGGATCAGGCGGCACCACACTTTTACAGTTTAATATTGGGATAGGCACACAGCCAATCACAATGTTAATTCCTGGCGAAGGAATTTTGTTTAGTACTAACGTTCACGTAACGCTTCCTGGAACAGCAAAAATCACGGTGTTTTATGGCTAAGTCTCCGGCATGGCAACGTAAAGAAGGCAAAAACCCAAAAGGTGGCCTTAACGCCAAAGGCCGTGCTTCTTATAACGCAGCCAACCCAGGCAAACCTGGATTAAAGGCGCCGCAACCTGAAGGCGGTCCACGCAAGAAGTCATTCTGCGCCAGGATGGAAGGCATGAAAAAGAAACTTACGTCATCTAAAACGGCTAATGATCCTAACAGCCGGATAAATAAATCCTTAAGAGCATGGAAGTGTTAAATGGACCCGATGATTATTTGGAATCTCATTACTTCTGTTCTGGTGGGGCTTGTCATGTTTATGCTCAAAAATTCTCATGATGAGCAACAACGGATTCAAATCCTATTAAATAAAACCCGTGAGGAAATAGCCCGTGACCACATCACTCGTGCAGAGGTCCGTGCAGACCTTGAAAAAATTATGGAACGATTTGATGCAGGCTTTGAAAGGCTTGAGTCTAAGATTGATGCGCTTGCTAAGAAGGCATAAAGATGCCAGCAGTCAGTGAGAAGCAAAGAAGGTTTATGCAGGCAGTAGCGAACAACCCGAAGTTCGCAAAGAAAGTTGATGTCCCTCAATCCGTTGGAAAGGAATTTACGATGAAAAAGATGAAAATGGGCGGTATGTCTGAGTCCAAAATGGGCGCTGTGAAAACTGCTGCTCCCAGCCGTGATGGTGTTGCTATGAAGGGTAAAACCAAAGGCACCATGATTACGATGGCCGGTAACAAAGGCATGAAAAAGGGCGGTAAGGTCAAGAAAATGGCCTACGGCGGTAAGTGCTGAGATGATGGCTTCACGCGGCATGGGGGCCATACGTGCCTCCAAAATGCCTAAACCCGTAACTAAATCGCGTCGAGACAATACTGACTTTACGATGCTTGCTAAGGGCGGTATGTCGCGTGTGAACGAAGCTGGCAACTACACCAAGCCTGGGTTACGCAAAAAAATCGTAGCCCAGGTTAAAGCTGCTGCGACGCATGGCACAGGCGCAGGGCAGTGGTCCGCGAGGAAGGCACAACTTGTAGCTAAGAAGTATAAAGCTGCTGGAGGTGGTTACCGTGATTGATTTCATTCAAAAACAGCTCGATGCGTCAGAAAGACTATTTCACATGATGGTCGAAGACAACAAGATGCGTACCCAAAGTATGCAAATGTGGGTCAACATGAACGAAAGTTTTCAAAAGAAACTTGCCGAGCGAGATGAAGAAATTAAACAGCTACGAGCCAAATTATCTCAATATGAGATAGGTGAAAATCTGTAAATGAAAGCCCCGCAGCAATCTTTAAAAGCTTGGGGCGATCAGAAATGGCGAACCAAAAGCGGTAAGAAATCCTCGGAAACCGGCGAGAGGTATCTTCCTGAAGCAGCAATTAAGTCTCTTTCAAGCTCTGAGTATGCCGCTACGACAAGAGCTAAAAGGGCAGGTAAAAAAGCCGGTAAACAATTTGTTAAGCAACCAAAAGGTATTGCTGCTAAAACTGCGAGGTTTCGATAATGGCTAAATCATTTCCTGATCTTAACGACGACGGTAAAGTAACCAAGGCTGACGTACTAAAAGGTCGTGGTGTAGAAGGTTTTAAAAATGGTAAATTTATTCAAGCTGCTATTAAAAAACCTGGAGCACTACGCGAACAGCTTGGTATCAAAGGCAAAAAGCCAATTCCTGCAAAAATGCTTGATAGGGCTACAAAAGCTCCAGGTAAGTTAGGCCAAAGGGCTAGGCTTGCTAAGACGCTTAGAGGGATGAAGTGACCACTACTTCAGGTACAACAGCCTTTAATCTCGATCTAAACGAGATTATTGAAGAGGCTTACGAGCGATGTGGAATAGAGGTGCGTACTGGATACGAGCACCGTACGGCCCGTCGCTCAATGAACTTGATGTTTACCGAGTGGGCTAATCGAGGCATTAACCTGTGGACGATTGAGCAAGGGCAAATTGCTTTAACTACAGGCACTATTACATACAACTTACCTGTTGATACCGTTGACCTAATTGAGCAAATAATTCGTACCCAGACGGGTATTCCTCAGACAGACATCAATATCAGTCGTATTTCGGTTGATACATACGCTACGATCCCCAATAAAAACGCTCAAGGTAGGCCAATTCAGGTCTGGATTAATAGGCAGTCAGGAGTACTGACGCCTACTGGAATTGCATATCCAACGATTAATGTTTGGCCTTGTCCAGATCAAGATAACTACTACACCTTTGTCTACTGGCGACTACGCCGCATGCAGGACGCTGGTGGCGGTGCAAATATCCAAGACGTACCGTTTAGATTTATCAATTGTTTGGCTGCTGGGTTGGCGTACTACATCTCTATGAAGATTCCAGAAGCAGCTCAACGTATACCTCTATTAAAGCAGATTTACGACGAGCAGTTGCAGCTTGCGCTGGATGAAGATCGTGAAAAAGCGCCGTTGCGTTTAGCCCCAAGACAGTTGTTCTTCTAACATGCCTAATCGGTTTGCATCAGGTAAATATGCTATATCGCAGTGCGATAGATGTGGCTTTCGGTATAAACTGAAGGAACTACGTGGGCTTGTCATTAAGACTAAAAACGTCAATATTCTTGTCTGTAATAATTGTTGGGAACCCGATCAACCGCAGTTGCAGTTAGGTATGTATCCTGTGGACGATCCGCAGGCTTTGCGTAATCCTCGTCCTGATACGACGTATCGAGTAGCTGGTTTGAATGGGTTGCAGATCAATACATCATCAACGCAATTAGGTAGCGGAGATCCCTCTGGGGGTAGTAGAATCATCCAGTGGGGATGGGCACCTGTAGGTGGCGCAAGAGCTTACGATACGGGTATAACACCTAATAACCTTGTGCTGGGTATATCTCTTGGCACTGTTACTGTAAATGTTACATAGGAGTCTGTAATGGACAAGAAAGACCTAGCACAAGACAAAAAAACCGCAGCTACGGCTGTGCATAAGCACGAGAAGCATATGCATCCTGGCAAAGCACTTACTAAAATGCGTAAGGGCGGTAAAACCAACCTCGAAATGAAGAAGTTGGGGCGTAATCTTGCCAAAGTTGCTAATCAGAAATCGCCTTCTTTTAAGTACAAGATGGGGGCAAAATAATGGCTAAGTTCAGTAAAAAGTTGATGGGTAAGGAAGTAGGCCAAGCGCCTGTATACGCTGAACCACACACGATGGACGGTAAAGCTGGCACAGATATTAGTAAGTCTGGATATTTGGGCGGTAATCGTCTGAAAGCTTCTGACGTTAACATGTCGGTTGGGAATATCCAACGGTTTAACTACCCTGAGCCAAAAACTACCGGCACTAAAATGCGCGGTACAGGGGCGGCTACCAAAGGTCTAATGTCTAGGGGTCCGATGGCGTGAATTACGCTACCCTTTTTAAGACGATTCAAGGTTATTTAGAAAATGACTTTCCGGCATTTGTCGGAGTAGATTCGTCTGGGTCGGGTACAGCTTCATTTACTGCTAAGCAACAAATTGATACGTTCATCACACAAGCGGAAAAGCGTATCTACAACTCGGTGCAGTTCCCTCAATTTAGAAAGAACCAGACAGGATCTATGACGGGTAGCAATAAGTATCTTGCTATGCCTGATGATTTTTTGGCGGTTTATGAGTTAGCGTTAACCAACCCAACCACGAGTGAGTATGAGTATCTACTCAACAAAGATGTAAGTTATATACGGGCGGCGTATCCTAATCCTTCTACTACTGGCATACCTAAGTATTACGCGCTTTTTGACGAGAATACGTTAATTCTTGGACCTACTCCAACGTCGAGCTACGCTGTAGAACTACATTATTTTTACTACCCACAGTCGATTACAGTGGCCGCATCCGGCACGACTTGGCTGTGCGATAACTTCGATATGGCCGTGCTGTATGGTGCGTTGATAGAAGGTTATACCTTTATGAAGGGTGAGGCGGATGTCATTGCTATCTACTCCAAGCGTTACGAAGAAGCCATGATCCTTGCTAAACGTCTTGGCGATGGTATGGACCGCCGTGATGCCTACAGGTCTGGTCAAGTCAGGATGTCGGTGAACTAATGGCTTTTACTGGCAACTACACATGTAACTCCTTCAAGCAACAACTGTTTGAAGGAGATTTTGATTTTTCGTTGACTACTGCACAGACTTTTAAGATAGCTCTGTACACCAATGATGCCACACTTGACCAGACTACGACGGCTTATACGAGTACAGGAGAGGTTGTGGCTACGGGTTATTCGGCTGGTGGCGAACTTATCACCCCTTCACTTGCTTTTGATAGTACCAACGGCGTTACTTATGTTGACTTTACTAATGCTTCTTGGTCTGGTGCTTTCACTGCTCGCGGAGCTTTGATCTATAAAGTTGGTAGCGGCGATCCAGCAATTTGTGTTCTTGATTTCGGTTCAGACAAAACTTCAACGACTACGTTTGTGGTTGAATTTCCCCCTAATACCAGCACTGGCGCATTAATAAGGCTTGCTTGATGTTTACTTCTTTTCATTCCGACCCGCCGACAGTTGTAATCGCCCCTATTCCACCCAAAGATGAAGAAACTTGGGTAGCTGCTGAAGAAGTGGAGATGGAAGGGTCTTTAAACATAGACCTAGAAACACTTAAAAACAACGTTTCACACAATATCAAGCTGGGGTTTCAACAGATTGCGCCTCATCCTACTAATGAAACAGAAGTCATGATTGTTGGGGGCGGACCCTCACTTGCCGAACATATAGGCACCATCAAACAGCTTCGGCAGCAGGGCGTAAAGCTTATCACGTTAAACAATGCGTATCAGTACTGTATTGACCACGGTCTTTTACCTTCTGCTTATTTTATGGTTGATGGGCGTGAGTTCAACAAACGCTTTTTAACGGCAATTATCCCGACTTGTAAATACTTTTTATCCTCTCAATGCCATCCATCTGTGTTTGAGGATATGCCCAAAGAGCATACCTACATCTGGCATACAAGTGCGGAAGAGATTCAAGAAATCCTAGCAACCGAGTACAAAAATTGGTATGCAGTGCCTGGGGGTTCGACGGGATTGCTAAGAGCCATACCTATGTTTAGAATGCTAGGGTTCAAAAGGTTTTACATCTTTGGGTGTGATTCCTGTTTAGAAGACGGTAAGCATCACGCTTACGCGCAAGCAGAAAACGACGGTCTTCCAGTTGTGCCTGTAAAAGTCGGTGAAAAGATTTTTTACTGCCACCCTTGGATGGTCTCGCAAGCTAGAGAATTTATTGATTTAATTAAATGCATGGGTGATGTCATGGAGCTTCAAATCTATGGCGGGTTACTTCATCAGATTCTAGTCACTGGGGCGTCAAACGCTGATATTAAGGAGTATTGAAATGGCCGCTTCCGCATGGCAACTTTATAATGACGCTAAACGATACCTTGGTAATGGTACGATTCAGCTTGGCGTTAACAACTTTAAGATGGCACTTTTTAGAAGTGCTAGTAATACATCAACATTTACGTTGAGTACTTTTGCTTCATTAACTAATGAGATTTCCGCGACTGGCGGGTACGTTTCTGGTGGTAAGGCACTTGTACCGGCAACGGGGCAGTGGACCACCGGTGCTTCTGCTAAGCAAATGAAGTTCACTTACTCTACAGTAGGTTTAACTTTTACGGCTTCTGGCGCTCCCTTGACAAACGTTAAATACGCAGTAATTTATAATTCCGCAGGTAAACTTCTTTGTTTCTGCCAGCTTTCTTCTTCGCAGTTCACGGTATCTTCTCCAAATACGTTGACGGTGCTGCCTGCTGCAACGGGTGTGTTTACTCTTACCTAATAAGGTGTCGCTGTGGCGACAAACGAATCCGGTTGGGGACGAGGTAGTTGGGGGTCGTATGAATGGGGGGTGGGTGTACTCATCACCCCAGATACTGGCGCTATTGTTGCCGCTGGAGTCGCGCCATCTATAAGTAGTACAACTAACCCCACTACTGGGGCGGCAAGTTTTGCCGGTGTTGCGCCTTCAGTATTTGTAGGTATTCCAGTTGTTACACAGACGGGTGCAGTCGCTATCACAGGACATGCCCCGTCACTTAGGTATGACTTCCGCATCGTACCTGCTGCTAATGATCTTGTTTTTGCTGGTGCTGCACCACTTGTTGAGCAAAGTGCGGTTCTTACACCTCAAACAGGCACTGTAGTTTTAGCAGGGATTGCTCCTTTAGTTGTAACTGGAGCAATAATAACCCCAGGGACTGCGAACGTAACAGCAACGGGTGCTGCGCCAAGTTTAGCTGCTACGATACAACCAGATACAGGCGCAGTAGCTGTTCAAGGATACGCTCCTACATCAAGTACGGGTGAAGTTGTAACACCTACTGGCGGTGCAGTAATAGTAGGATCAGCGCCTAGTGTAGTTGTTAGAGGTGCAGTTGTTAACCCCACTACAGGCGCACTTGCTTTGGTTGGGGTTGCCCCAACTACTTCAGTTTCTTTTGTAATTAAACCTGCTTCCGGTGTATTGAATTTTGTGGGTTCACAGCCTACAATCAACAATCCAAACTGGGTAGTTGTCAATGACGCTCAAACCGCAAATTGGGTATCTATTAATGACGCGCAAACACCCAATTGGGTGCCGGTAGCCGCATAGAGGTGAATCATGACCGTAAACCGCACTACACTCCTTGATCTTCCATTACCTGTTACAGGTACTGAGACTACGACTTGGGGCGGTATTACTAATAACGGGCTAACTCAATATCTTGATATTGCGATTGCTGGGTCATTAAGTCTTTCTAGTGATGCTGACGTTAATTTAGCGACAACAGAAGGTAACGCTTCTGGGACAAATTTTACTTCTACAACCGCTCAGTACATGATCTTGAACTGTTCAGGTTCTAGGTCTGTGATTCGTAATATAAACGCACCTAAGCAAAGCAAGCTCTACGTTGTTATTAATGCAACCACAGGTGGTTTTAGCGTGGTACTTAGAGGAGGGCCGACATCTCCAACAACAGGTGTAACGGTTACTAACGGCACTCAAGTATTGTGTGCATGGAATGGGTCAGATTTTGTTGTGGTAGGTGCTGTCGGTAATGTCACCGCCTCTGGAAACAACGCATTTACAGGTGCAAACACCTTCTACAACGCCACGGGGCAGACTTTTGCGCCAGCTTCAACAAACGATGGGATCATTGTTTTAGGTCGTGCAGGGGGTTCTTCTTCGTATCGTGTGACTCTATCACCGACAACTTTATCTGCAAGTAGAACCTTAACGCTTCCTGATGCTACGGACACCGTTGCCACAATAGGCACGGCTCAAACCTTCACCGCCGCCCAAACTTTCCGCGCAGCAAACGCCATTCGGTCAGAAGCTGCTAGTACCCAAGATGCTATTGTGATTGCTGGCAGGGCCGGTGGAACAAGCTCTTACGCAGCAACAATCACGCCTCCGACGCTGGCTGCAAACATAACATTAACCACGCCCAACCAAACAGCAACGCTTGGTTACATCAACATACCCCAATCAGGATCAGCTAAAACCACCGCTTACACACTAGCAACATCAGACGTTGGTGAGTTCATTGAAGTAGGTTCAGGCGGTTCGATTGAGATCCCTAACTCAACCTTCTCTGCTGGCGATGCCATACTGGTCTTCAACAATACGTCTGGTGGCATTACGATTACTTGCACGATCACAACCGCATACATTGCAGGAACGGATTCGGATAAGGCCACGGTCACCTTGGCAACACGCGGTGTAGCGAGTATTTTGTTTGTCTCTGGCACTGTTTGCGTTATTTCAGGCAATGTGAGCTAAGTCATGCCGATTGTTCTCAAGGATCGGGTTAAGACCACCACCACGACAACGGGTACGGGTACGCTTACCCTGAGTACGGCGGCGACGGGTTATCAAGCCTTTTCTGCTATTGGTGACGGCAACCAGACCTACTACCTGATTACGGATGGAACCAATTGGGAAACGGGCCTTGGTACTTACACAACGTCAGGTACAACCCTCAGCCGGGATCAAGTCTTTGAGTCAAGCAACAGTGGCGCGTTAGTTAATTGGGGTGCGGGAACCAAGGATGTACTGTGTGGTTGGACATCAGCGGCAACGTATGGCGGGGTTCCTAGTGCTGACAACAGCAGTATTGGCACGGATCTATCAGGGTGGTCAGCTTTCCAAGCGTCGCTACAGAATGGCGTGAATGGTGATGTGACCTTTGGGAACAATAGTACGAATGGGGTAGTTAGCACTTATTCATTAGTTTATACAGCAAGTGATGCGTACCTTGGCGGTGTATTAGCACCTAATGGTGATATTCATTTTGTTCCTGGCGCGGCAAACAGGGGACAAAAAATATCTGCTGCCGGTGTTGTTAGCACCTATTCACTTGTTTACACGTTAGGCGGCGTTGCTTACTGGGGCGGCGTCTTAGCACCTAACGGTGACATACATTTCGTACCTTATGCCGCAGAAGTAGGTCAAAAAATATCTTTGTCAGGGGTGGTTTCCACCTATTCACTTATTTATACTCAAGGTTTAGGCGCTTATGTGGGCGGTGTTTTAGCCCCTAATGGTGACATACATTTTGTACCAAACAGAGCAATAGGACAAAAAGTTTCCTCAGCAGGGGTAGTTTCCACTTATTCTTTGGTGTTCACAGCAAACGGCGGGTATTCTGGCGGTGTATTAGCACCTAATGGTGATATACATTTTATTAAGAATATTGCCAACAGAGGGCAAAAAATTTCTCCCGCAGGAGTGGTTTCTACCTATTCACTTGCGTATACAGCAGGCACCTATTCTGGAGGTGTAATTTCCCCTAATGGGGACATACATTTTATACCAGACGTATCGGGAATTGGTCAAAAAATATCTGCTGCTGGCGTAGTTAGTACTTACTCATTAGTTTATACCGGAAATCAGAACTATGCTGGCGGGGTTTTGGCTCCCAACGGTGATATACATTTTGTACCTTTTTATGCAAACAGAGGTCAAAAAATATCTTCTGCTGGCGTAGTTTCTACTTATTCACTAGTTTATACAGCGAGTCAAGCCTACGTTGGCGGCGTTTTATCGCCCGATGGATCAATAACATTTATCCCTTCTGCTGCCGCTGTAGGCCAAAAAATCTCCACCAATCCCGGCGCACCATTAGGTTTAGGTGTGTGTCTTAGTTCGTTCCTTAATAAGTTCTAGCCATGACATTTGTCGTCCGTGATCGCGTTAAATCAAGCACCACAACCACTGGTACGGGAACGCTTACGCTTGGGTTGGCAGCAGCAGGCTTCCAAAGCTTCTCTGTCATTGGTAACGGCAACCAGACGTACTACACCATTACCAATGGGATTGACTGGGAAACAGGGATTGGCACCTATACATCATCAGGTACAACCTTAAGCCGCGATACGGTCTTAGCCTCATCCAACAGCGGTGCCTTAGTGAATTGGGGTGGTGGAGGCAAAACAGTCTTCGTACCCTTCCCTGCCATGTCAGCCCAAGGATCGGCACCGACAGGGGACAACAGCAGCATTGGCACGGACCAAGTAGCGTTCCAGAACTTCCAGAGGAATCTGTACAAGAGCGTGAATGGTGGCGTGGCGTTCAACAACAACGGCACGAATGGGGTGGTAAGTACTTATAGCTTGGTTTATACAACAGCAGATGCATATCATGGTGGCGTCCTAGCCCCTAATGGCGATATATATTTTGTTCCTCAGAGCGCAAACAGAGGGCAGAAAATATCTTCAACCGGCGCTGTTTCAACATATTCTCTTGTTTACACTACATCAAATGCATATCACGGCGGGGTTTTATCCTCTAACGGGGATATTCAATTTATACCAAACCTAGCCAAAGTAGGACAAAAAATTTCTGCTTCTGGTGTGGTTTCAACTTACTCTCTTGCATACACGAGCGCGGGGAATCAATATTCTGGTGGAGTATTAGCCCCTAATGGTGATATACATTTTGTCCCTCAAAGTACAGACAGAGGCCAAAAAATATCTGCTGCCGGTGTTGTTAGTACTTATTCATTAGTTTATACGGCTTCATTGGCGTACTGGGGAGGCATACTAGCGTCAAATGGAGATATTTATTTTGTGCCATACGTTGCAAATCGAGGCCAGAAAATATCTGCCGCTGGTGTTGTGTCTACTTATTCACTAGTTTACACAGTAAGTGCCGCATACGCTGGCGGTGTTTTAGCACCTAATGGTGATATTCATTTTGTCCCGCTTAGTGCAGCAGTAGGACAAAAAATATCCTCTGCTGGAGTAATTAGCACTTATTCATTAGCTTATACAGCAAGCTATGCATACGTTGGCGGCGTATTAGCCCCTAATGGTGACATACATTTTATTCCCTCTAATGCAGCGGTAGGTCAAAAAATATCTGCTTCAGGCGTAGTTAGCACTTATTCATTAGTTTATACGGGTACTAATATTGAATATCAAGGTGGAGTTCTATCTCCGGATGGGTCCATTACTTTTATTTCAGGCGCTGCGCCTAGAGGCCAAAAAATATCCACCTGCCCAGCCATTCTATTAGGCATTGACTCCTGCCTGAGTTCTTACCTTAATAAGTTCTAGCCATGCCAATAGTCATCAAAGATAGGGTCAAATCCACGACCACAACGACAGGGACGGGAACTTACACGCTTGGCGCTGCGGCTACAGGCTTTCAAGCCTTCTCTGTGATTGGTGATGCCAACCAGACGTACTACGCTTGTACAGACGGAACCAACTGGGAATTAGGCTTGGGGACGTATACAAGCTCAGGCACGACCCTATCCCGCGACACGATTCTTGCTTCATCCAACAGTGGCAGTGCTGTGAGTTGGAGCGCAGGAACCAAGGACATTTACGTTACCTACCCTGCTGAGTACACGGCTGGAGCCGTACCCAAGTCAGATACGAGTGCGATTGGCACGGACCTTGTGGCGTGGAACAACCTGAAGAAGATCTTGGATCTTGGCGTGCAAGATGGTGTGCCGTATGCCAACAATAGTACGAATGGGATTGTTAGTACTTATTCACTTGTTTATACGGCTAATAATGGTTATACAGGCGGGGTGTTAGGCGCAAACGGGAATATTTATTTTATACCCATCAACGCGCCAGTAGGACAAATAATATCTACGACGGGTGCAGCGTCAACGTATTCGTTGGTTTACACGGCAGGCGGGGCATATGTTGGCGGTGTTTTAGCTGCTAATGGCGATATTCACTTTGTACCTCACTCTGCAAATCGAGGGCAAAAAGTTTCTTCATCAGGTGTAGTAAGCACTTATTCACTTGTGTACACAGACTCGGGCGCTTACGCTGGTGGCGTGCTGGCACCAAACGGCGATATTCATTTCATCCCAGCCGCTGCTAATAGAGGGCAAAAGATATCTTCTGCGGGAGTGGTTTCTACTTATTCGTTAGTTTATACAACGGCTACTGTAAATGTATATTATGGTGGCGTTTTGGCTTCTAACGGGGATATACACTTTATACCTCAACGTGGTGCAGTTGGGCAAAAAATATCAGCCGCTGGAGTTGTATCTACATATTCATTAGTTTACACATTGAGTGAAGGTTATTCTGGAGGGGTGTTAGCGCCCAACGGTGATATTCATTTTGTACCTAATTATGCAGAAGTAGGGCAAAAAATCTCTGCTGCTGGTGTTGTGTCTACTTATTCACTTGTCTACACGGTTGCTGCCGCATACTCTGGCGGTGTTTTAGCGCCTAATGGCGACATTCATTTTGTACCATATAACACGGGAATAGGTCAGAAAATTTCTGTATCTGGAGTTGTATCTACATACTCATTAGCTATAACAGCGGCTTCATATTTTAATGGCGGCGTCTTATCTGCTAGTGGGGAAATACATTTTGTGCCTAACAGAAGTAGAGGCCAAAAAATCTCTACTAACGCTACACTGCCGATAGGCGTTTGCCTATCATCTTTTTTCAATAAATTCTAGGAGGATTTGTGTATAGCCGCGACAAGATCATTGCAACCATGCAAGAAATTTATGATGAGTCTAAGTCCATTGCACCCTATGTGGTCATTGCACAGCCTCGTCGCAACCTTGAAGAAACAGCCGCACAGAACTTTGACGGCTACGAAGGATTGCATATTGATCTCTTAGGCTTTTCTCACGGCTTTTGCAACATCGGCGGTGAGAAGGTGGACGTTGCTCGGAATTATCTGATCGAGCAAGCACTTCAATCAGGTGCCAAGTACTTGTTCTTTGTAGGCGAAGATACCGTCATCCCATACGATGGCTTCAAGGTCTTGCACGAAACCGCAGAGAAGAATCCGGGCTGTATTGTCACAGGCGTCTACTACATCAAATGCTCTGATGCGATGATTATGGTTCGCAACGGAGATTGGATTACGATCCCCAATGTTGATCCCGGACAGCTTATTGACGCTTGGCAGACGGGCATGGATGCCATGCTGATCCCCATTGAGATCCTGCGCCAAATGAAAGAAGAAGCGCCAGACCTGCCGTTTTGTTGTATCGGTAACAACGTAGACGGTCCTAAAGGAATCATCCCCTTCATCGGTGAAGATAACTTCTTTGTCCATCGCATCCACAAGCGCGGCACAAAACTGCTCGTCAACACTGACGTTCAATGTCTGCATATGGACTTGGCATCGGGTATGTATACCGCACACCCGTCAGTCAACCTGAAGAACTACTACACCAACATCAAACCCACAAGACCGCTGACGCTTGATGATAAGGACTTCATTGATCGCCGCTGGCATGATCGCTTGCCTGAAGGCTCAGGTGTAAAGCCTAAGTATGCAGGCATCATCAATCGTCTTATTGAAGAAGGTCAGCCGATCAAGTTCAACATGGGTTGCGGCACAGACCGCCGCGATGGTTATATTGGCATTGACAAGAACAGTGACCGTGCTGACATCCGCATGGATTTGTTTGAGGTGGATTTGCCTGAAAACTGCGCGGATGAGATTCTTGCCAATCATGTGATTGAGCATCTACCGCAACATCGTGCGCCAGAGATCTTGACCAAGTGGCTTAAGACCTTAAAGCCAGGAGCGAAGTTTGTTTCTGAGCAGCCTAATCTTGCCGAGCTTTGTAAAGATTACTTGACGCAAGAAGGTGTAGAGCAGCACGCTACAGCAATGTGCATTTACGGCGCTGCGGCAGAAAACCCTGATGATCCTGAGATCAAGGAAAAGGGTGTTTTGTCACCGCACCTTTGGGGTTACACACCCAAAACCTTATCGGACTTGTGCGAGGCAGTAGGGTTCAAAGATATTCAGATCCTGCCAGCAACAGGGCCGCATCCCGGTAAAAACTTCAGACTTGAGGCAATCAAATGAGCATTTCACTTGAAGGCTTGGCAACTCCCGGCGGAGACGAGAACCGCGCCTTGGCATATATCAAGGTTGAGCATAATGGCCTAACGTATGACTGGCAGACGTTTGTGCCGCCTAATACTGATCTGACAACCTTCATGGCTCAGTCAGAGGCGGCAATCAAAGCACAGATTGATGCTAAGGAAGCGGCATGGGCAGCACTGATACCCAAGACACGGGAAATAACTGATCCCATCACAGGCGAGACAAAGACCGTGCCGATTGAGAAGTCAGAGATCGTGCGGCCTGATATACCTGATTACTATGCCAAGCGCCGTGCCGAGTACCCAACATTAGGTGACCAATTGGATGCCTTGTGGAAGGGTGGCCCTGCACAGGTTGCCATGCAAGAGAAGATTGCTGCGGTTAAAGCCAAGTATCCCAAGGAGTAAGTCATGGCAGGCATCTTTGTCATGTTTTTTGGCGGTGGTGGTGGCGTCATTATTATTCTTGGTGAGGGTGCCTTCTCAGCCGCGCCCATGATGGAAACTCCCTTTGGTGGCTAGTCATGTTTGACCTATTATCAGGCGGTCTTCTAGGCTCCATCTTTGGTGGGTTGTTCAGGCTTGCTCCTGAGATCCTAAAATTCTTAGATAAAGCCAATGAGCGCAAACATGAACTGTCCATGTTTCAGCTTCAAACCGACCTTGAAAAACTCAGGGGCGAATTTAGAGTGGAGGAAAAGTATGTTGATTACTCTATTCAGCAACTGGACACCATTAAATCGGCCTTTCAAGAGCAGGCTGAAACGGCTAAATCTGCGGGTTGGTTTGTTTCTGCTATCTCTGCCTTGGTTCGGCCCGGTATTACTTGGGCTTTGTTCTTCATGTACGCGACGGTCAAGGCGGCTGCGCTTGTTATGGCGTTTCAAACTGGCGCAAACTGGACAGAAGTCGTAACTAAAGTGTGGGATGAGGATGATTTTGGGGTGTTTACAATGTGCCTCACGTTCTGGTTTGTTGGTCGCAGCATAGAAAAATACCAAAAGTCGTGAATGAAGAGGCGAAGAAGCTAGCTAGAGATGTACTCATAAAGCCCTTTGAAGGGCTAGCTAAACGTCTGCCTGATGGAACCGTAACCTCTTATCCCGACCCCGGAACCAAGGGACATCCGTGGACTATTGGCTGGGGAGCTACCGGCCCTGACATTCAGCCGGGAACTATTTGGACGATGGCTCAGTGTGAGGATGCCCTAGACCATCACATTGAATACTTTTATGCAGGACTTTGCAAACTTAGTCCAACGCTTCCAAAAGCCTCCCCACGACGCATTGCTGCAACAACAAGCTGGGCGTACAATTGCGGACTAGGGAACTATAGGATTTCCACGTTTAAAAAGCGTATTGATGCGGGGGATTGGGATGGTGCAGCCGATCAATGTTTATTGTGGAATAAAGCTGCTGGAAGAGTTCTCCCCGGACTTACCCGCCGCCGTGCGGCAGAAGCTGCCATGATGAGGTGATTAATGCCGTTCCTCAAGCTCAATTTTCGCCCAGGGGTTAACAGGGACCAGACTAGCTATTCAGGTGAAGGTGGCTGGTATGAGTGCGACAAAATCCGGTTTTTCTCAGGCTACCCACAAAAAATAGGTGGATGGATCAAATATACGCCAACAGCATTCGTTGGGGTATGCAGACAACTTTGGAATTGGATTACATCTCAAAGTGATAACCTGCTTGCGCTAGGTACCGATAAAAAAGTTTACATCGAGACAGGTGGTGTTTACTACGACATCACACCACTTAGGGCAACGCTCACATCTCCGGCTACAGATAACTGCATTAGTACAACTAATACTTCAAAAACGGTTACTTTTACCGTGGTTAACCACGGATGCCAAACAGGAGATTACGTCACGATTTCCGGGGTTACGGGCAACCCAGGGGGCATACCAAACGCTGAAATTAACGCTGAGCATGTAGTCACGGTGCTTACCTCTAGCACTTTTACGATTACTGTTACCACTGCGGCTACGTCTACTACGTCTTCTCAAGGCGGTACGGCTATATCAATCGCCTGCCAAATAAGCCCCGGATATAGAAGCACGACGTTTGGCTATGGCTGGGGTACAGGTGCTTGGGGTGGTGGTCCTTGGGGTCTAGCTGGTTCAACGCCTGTTGTATTACTTCAGCGTGATTGGTGGTTTGACAACTTCGATAACGACCTCGTAATGAACATCCGAAAGGGTGCTATTTACTACTGGGAGCGGGGTACGCTCACCAGTCCAGCAACAGCTTTAGCTAATCGTGCTGTATTGCTGTCCTCACTTACCGGCGCACAGGATGTGCCAAATGTTGCTATGCAGGTGCTTGTATCTCAGAACGATAAGCACTTACTTGCGTTTGGCTGTCAGCCTTATGGTGGTTTGTCTACCGACTACGACCCCCTACTTATTCGTTGGGCTAACCAAGATGAACCCCAAAACTGGAGACCTTCGTCGCTTACATCGGCTGGGTTTTTGAGAGTATCCAGAGGTTCTGAAATTATTCGGGCTTTGGCAACACGCCAAGAGATATTGGTATGGACTAACTCTAGTATGTATTCGCTACAGTATCTTGGTACAACAGATGTCTTTGGTATCCAGGAATTAGCTGACAACATCTCTATTATCGGGCCGCGAGCAGTAGCTACGGCTAATAACGTCACTTATTGGATGGGGCAGGACAAGTTTTATGTCTACTCCGGTCAGGTGCAAACGCTGCCGTGTACCCTACGTCAGCATGTATTTAAGAACATAAACTTTAACCAAACCGACCAGATTGTGTGTGGAACTAACGAAGGCTATACAGAGATCTGGTGGTTCTACCCAAGTGCTAATTCAGAGTGGAATGACAGCTACGTCATCTTTAACCATCTTGAAGGGGCTTGGTATTATGGGACTATTGTACGTACAGCATGGCTAGACACTGCGCTCAGAGGTAACCCTTTTGCTTGCCAAACACTGGAAGCCGACGCTGATGGGTATACGCTTGAGCATGAAGTTAGTGTGAATGATGACGGCGCTCCTATGGTGTCCTACCTTCAATCTGCTGATTTTGATCTTGGAGACGGCGAGCAGTTCATGCTGACTAGAAGGCTGCTACCGGACTTTAACTTCACCGAATCAACAGCCCAAGACCCAACGGTGACGCTAACAATGCGTCCTAAGAGGTTTTCAGGAAGTGCCTATACGAACACGGCATCGGACACTCAAAATGTAGTCGAGGCTTCAGTAGGTACGTACACGGAGCAGGTGTTTATCCGTGCTCGTGGTAGGCAAATGGCGCTAAAAGTAGCGTCTGAAGATCTTGATGTGCAGTGGCAGTTGGGTTCGCTTCGCCTTGACGTTCGACCAGACGGTAAGAGATAACAATGGCACTTGTTGGGTTTAGAGCACCTGCCCTGCCGTTGCCGCCTCCCCAGTATGATGTTAGGCAACAAAATGAGTTGTTACGTGCGCTTCGTCTGTATTTTAACCGTTTAGATTCGCTTTCGCCTAATGAGTCTCAGTCTTATAGAGCAGATTCATTTATTGGGGGTACGTTCAAAGGTACAGGTATAGAGGGAACTTCCATATCTGGGTTTGGTAATGGGCTTGAACTCCCGTATGCCATGTTGATGTCAGATGCAGATCAAACGAATGCTGGCACGACTTCTGAAAATTTAGTAACTTATAATCAAATTGTACTTAGTAATGGTGTACGAGTATTAAATAATAGTCAAATACATTTTGCATATCCAGGCCAGTATTTAATAACATTTAGACTTCAAGTAACTAATAATAATGCTCAAATAAAAGAATTTGAAGTTTGGGCTAAAAATACTGGAGTTAATTACCCATTAAGTAACACTAGGTTTGATGTCCCAGCAAAAAAGGGTGTATCGTGACTGGGAAAC